>ERZ824488.1101-NODE-1101-length-31820-cov-8.299040_pt1 | contig 31820 bp, 35 predicted proteins | sample MGYA00519936_ERZ824488 | MGnify/ENA primary metagenome ERZ824488 (study PRJEB31778, sample SAMEA3449153) | human gut metagenome | biome: human gut; feature: human-associated habitat; material: faeces | place: United Kingdom | collected 2010/2012 ... | reverse complement strand
GTACGCCAAGCGGCAGCTGAGCTGGTTCCGCCGAAACCCCAAGGCCCACTGGATCGAGGTGGACAGGCAGGGAAATATTTCCAGCATCATCCGGGATTCGACGGACTTTCTCCACGAAAACGGAGTAGGATAGACGCACCACAAAGAAAAGGAGTGCGTCTACTATGCAACAGACACAGATCGCAGTACAACCCAGAAAGCGCAACTTACAGGACACCCTGCTCTCCAAGCTGCGGCGCAGCCGGATGGGCGCCACCGTCTTTTTAGTCAACGGCTTCCAGATCCGGGGAGAGATCCGTGGCTTTGACCCCTTCGTGGTGGTCATTTACAGCGACGGAAAGCAGCAGATGATCTATAAGCATGCCATTTCTACCGTAACGCCTTCTCATCCCGTGCAGTATAGCTCCATGCCTTCTTCTCTGGTCGAGAGCAGCGACGCGGATCCGGCTGAAGAAGAGGAGTAAACATATCATGACGCGGACAGAAATAGAAGTGCTGCTCAGCGACGCCGAGCAGTCTCTCCACCAGCAGTTTTCTGCGCTGGATAAGATTGAGCAGGTTAATTTTGCGCGGGTCATGGATGCGTTTCGAGCCGAGCAGGTTGCCGTTCGCCATTTTGCCCCGACAACGGGATATGGCTATGGCGACGATGGTCGCGACACACTGGAACGAATCTACGCGCGAATTTTCGGCTGCGAGGATGCACTGGTGCGCCCCGCAATCGCTTCCGGAACGCATGCCTTGGCGCTTTGCCTGTACGGCTTGCTCCGCCCCGGTGATATTCTGATCGCTGGCTCCGGTAAACCCTATGATACGCTGGAAAGCGTTATCGGTTTGACCGATGAGGTCGGACAGGGTTCGTTGAAGGATTACGGCATTGAATACCGCCAGGTCGATCTGAAGGACAATGACGTGGACGTAGAGGAGTTGCTCCGTCATCTCGACGAGCCTCGCGTTCGTGTTGTCGCGCTTCAGCGCTCCCGCGGTTACGATTGGCGGCCTTCTTTAAGTGTCAAACGCTTGGGCGAAGTGGCAAAGGCCGTCCATGAAAAGCGTCCGGATGTTGTCGTAATGGTCGATAACTGTTACGGTGAATTCGTGCAGACCATAGAGCCTACTCATGTCGGCTGCGATATCATCGTTGGTTCTCTCATCAAGAATCCCGGCGGCGGTCTGGCTCCTGTGGGCGGCTACATCGCCGGAACCGAGCATTGCATTGAAAATGCAGCTTACCGCCTGACTTCTCCGGGCCTTGGAAAAGAGGTCGGGGCAACGCTTGGCGTCAATCAGTCCTTCTTCCAGGGACTTTTCCTGGCTCCGACTGTGACAGCCAGCGCGTTGAAGGGTGCGATTCTGGCAGCCAACGTCTATGAATCCTTAGGTTTCCCAGTGGTTCCCAACGGCACCGAGAGCCGTCACGATATCATTCAGGCCGTTACCTTCGGAAAGGCCGAGGGCGTCATCGAGTTCTGCAAGGGCATTCAGGCGGCTGCTCCCGTGGACAGCTATGTGACGCCGGAACCCTGGGCAATGCCGGGTTATGACAGCGATGTCATCATGGCTGCAGGCGCTTTTGTGCAGGGTTCTTCTATCGAGCTTTCTGCCGATGGCCCGATCAAACCGCCCTATGCCGTTTATTTCCAGGGAGGACTTACCTATCCCCATGCGAAACTGGGTATTCTTATGTCTCTGGAGAAACTGGTGGAAGCCGGTATTGTAACGCTTCCGTAAGTAAAAATCAGGAGGAAAAACCATGGAGGTATATGTCATCGGAGCCGGAGCGGCAGGTCTTATGGCTGCTGTCTCAGCGGCGGATGCCGGAGCGGCGGTAACGCTTCTGGAAACCATGGAAAAACCTGGGAAAAAGATCAGCATCACCGGAAACGGCCGCTGCAATCTCACAAACCGGGACATCCAGGACGCAAATTTCTATTTTTCTGACGCCCCGAAGACTGCCGACGGCATTCTGAAAGCATTCCAGGCGAAAGATACGCTTCATTTTTTTGAAAACGCAGGCCTTCTTATGAAGGAGCGGGAGGGAGGGCTCATCTATCCCTATTCCGATCAGGCCCAGTCCGTTGTGAATGCCCTGCTTCAGGAAGTCCGGCGGCGGAAGATCAAGCTCAAATGCCAGGAGCGGGTGCTCTCTATTGAGAAAAAGAAGGCGCGTTTCTATATTAAGACCGAGGGCTGGCATTACGAGGCGGACCGGGTGATCCTCACCTGCGGAGGAAAAGCCGCCCCGGCAACGGGTTCCGACGGGAACGGCTATGCCCTGGCGAAAACCTTCGGCCATACGGTCATTGAACCCCTTCCGGCTCTGGTGCCCCTGACGGCAAAGCTTCCTTTCGGAAGCCTTTTGGACGGTGTCCGGAGCCGGGCAAAAATCACCCTTTTCATCGACGGAAAAGTGGCTGGAGAGGAGAGCGGCGAGCTTCAATGGACCGGCTATGGAATCTCCGGTATTGCCGTATTCCAGCTCAGTTCCCGGGCGGTCCGTGCCCTTCAGAATAAGAAAAAAGTCCGGGCAGAGATTGATCTTCTGCCTGATTTCTCAGAAAAAGAGCTGCTTTCACGGATTCAGAAGCGGGAAGGCTCCTACGAGGAAGTGCTGGGAGGCTTTTATCACACGAAGGTCTTAAAAGCCCTTCTCAAAGAAGAAAAAGCGTCACCCGGAGAGAAAGCCCTTCCGGATAAGGCAGCCTCCATCATCAAAAAATCTAGACAGCTCAGTCTTACCATAACCGGTTCCAAAACTTTTGAGCAGGCCCAGGTGACGACGGGAGGAATCCCCTTAAAAGAACTCGATGAGCATACGCTGGAATCGAAAAAAGTCAAAGGGCTTTACCTTGCCGGGGAACTCATCAACGTGGACGGTCCCTGCGGCGGCTACAACCTTCAGTGGGCCTGGGCCAGCGGACACATAGCCGGCGTATCTGCCGGGAAAGGAGATCTATGATTCAGGTACAGCAGCTGAAGCTTCCGGTAGGCCACAAAGACACGGCCCTCCTGGAAGCTCTCATCGCAAAGCTCCATGTAAAAAAGGACGACATTCTTTCCTTTGAGGTGGCCAAGCGCTCCCTCGATGCCAGAAAGAAACCGGAGCTTTTTTACAGTTATGTGGTTAATGTTCAGGTCAAAAATCAGGCGGCTGTCCTGAAAAAAAAGCCGAAAAACACGATTCCTTTTGAAAAAAAGATCTATCAGCTTCCCACTCCCTTAAAGGAAGCGCCATCCCTTCGTCCGGTTATCATCGGGACAGGGCCTGCCGGTCTTTTTGCCGGCCTGGTTCTTGCCCGTCTGGGCTGTCGGCCGATTCTTCTGGAGCGGGGCGATTCCGTGGAAGAACGCCAGAAAAAAGTGGATATCTTCTGGAATACTGGTATTCTGGACCTAGAGAGCAACGTGCAGTTCGGCGAAGGCGGAGCGGGAACTTTTTCCGATGGAAAACTAAATACAGCGGTCAAAGATCCTTCCGGCAGAAACGGCTTTGTGCTCAGGACTTTCGTGGAGATGGGCGCAGATCCGGAAATCCTTTATCTCAACAAACCCCATATCGGCACAGATGTTCTCCGTACGGTAGTCACTCGGCTAAGGAAAGAAATCTGTGCTTTAGGCGGTGAGGTCCGTTTCCGTAACCGGGTGACAGATTTCTTTATCAGAGATGGCCGGATCACCGGCGTGGAGATCAACGGAAAAGAGCGTCTTGATGCCAGTCAGGTGATTCTGGCCACAGGCCACAGTGCCAGAGATACCTTTGAGGTTCTCTTAGGAAAACCGGTGCTTATGAAGGCAAAGAGCTTCGCTGTGGGTGTCCGCATGGAACATCCCCAGGAGCTCATCGACCGGAATCAGTACGGCCGGCCCCATGGGAAAAGTCTGCCGGCTGCGGATTATAAAGTAACCCGGAAGCTTGAAAACGGAAAAGGCGTTTATTCCTTCTGTATGTGTCCGGGAGGCTATGTGGTAAACGCCTCCTCCGAGCAGCAAATGCTGGCAGTCAACGGCATGAGTTATCACAGCCGGGCCGGCCAGAACGCCAACAGCGCTATGGTTGTCACCGTGGGACCGGAGGATTTCGGCTCCGATGCGATCCTGGCGGGAATGGAGTTTCAGAGGAAGCTGGAGCGGGCCGCCTATGAAGCCGGGGAAGGAAAGATTCCGGTGCAGCTTTTCGGTGATTTCCTGAAAAATCAGAAGAGTGTGACTTTGGGCGAGGTAGAGCCCCAGAACAAAGGCCAGTGGCAGTTCGGTGATGTCCGCGGAATTTTCCCGGAGCGCTTAAGCCGAAGCCTTGCGGAGGGAATTTCATCCTGCGAGTATCTGATTCCCGGTTTTTCCAGGCCGGATGCGGTTCTTTCCGGTGTGGAGAGCCGTACCTCCTCACCGGTACACATCGAGAGGGACGAAAATCTTCAAAGTACCGTGAAAGGCCTTTATCCCTGCGGGGAAGGAGCCGGTTATGCGGGAGGCATTACCTCGGCGGCCATGGACGGTGTCAAGGTGGCAGAGCGGGTGGCGGCCCTTCTGGGTATTTCGTTATGATATTTTTAAGAATCCTGCCTCTGTACTTTCGTTTTCTTTTATGATATGATATTGAGATAAAGGTTTGCTTTGCCAAATCTTCGCGGGGAAGACTGCAGGGAGAGCCGATCATTTATGACAGAATATAAGACCATGAAAGACCTGCCTTCAGAGGAGAAACCCTATGAAAAATTTGAAACCCGGGGAGCAGAAGCACTGACAGACGCAGAGCTTCTGGCCGTCCTTTTGCGATCGGGTACCCGGGGAAGTTCTTCTCTTGATCTGGCACGGCTCCTCTTGAGTCCGGAGATTTCCGGCGGGGGCCTTTTGAACCTTTATCACATGAGCACCCGGGAACTGATGAAGCTTCCCGGGATCGGCAGAGTGAAAGCGATCCAGCTGAAATGCCTTCTGGAGCTTTCCAGGAGGATCGCGAAAGAGCCGTTCAGAAAAGAACTGTCTTTTGACAGCCCAAAGTCCATTGCGGATTATTATATGGAAGATTTCCGGCATGCGGAGCAGGAGCGCATGATGATCCTGATGCTGGACACGAAAGGCGGTTTTCTGGGAGAAGCCGTCATTTCTATCGGCACAGTCAACGCTTCCCTGGTCTCTCCGAGAGAGATTTTCCTGAAAGCGCTGGCTTTTCATGCGGTGTCCGTGATTATGCTCCACAATCATCCCAGCGGGGACCCGACTCCTAGTGAAGAAGATCTGCTTCTGACCCTCCGTGTCAGCAAGGCGGGGGAAATGATCGGGATTGAACTTTTGGATCATCTGGTCCTGGGAGACCGAAAGTACATAAGTTTCAGAGAACAGGGCTTTTTTGATAAAAATTAAGTGTACGCGCTTAAAGCAGTAAAGAGAGGGGAACAGATATGTCTTTAAAACGTATTTGCGGAGTGGACCTCGGAAGCGATACGATCAAAATCTGCGATAAAAACCAGAAAAAACTTCTTTGTGAAAAAAATATGATAGCGGTGAGAAACCGGACGGATCTCATCGGAGTCGGGCAGGATGCTTTTGAAATTTATGAGAAAGCTCCCTCAGACGTCTATGCGGGCTGCCCCATCCAGAACGGTTCCCTGGCGGAGGGAAGCAGTCAGGAGACCATCTTGATCCATCTGATGAAAAATTTTTCTACATTCTTTACTCATCACCCCAATATTTACATTACAGCTCCCACAGATATCACAGAGGTGGAGCGTCGGGCCTATTACAAAATCCTTTCCGGCCGGCTCCGGGCCAAAAGCGTGATGCTGGTGGAAAAAGGCGTGGCGGACGCAGCCGGTATCGGGATGCCTCTTGACTCACCGGAAGGTCAGATGATCGTGAATCTCGGCGGCGACCGCACAGAGATCTCTGTAATCTCCGAAGGAAAAACAATTATTCAGAGGACACTCCGCACCGGCGGCCATACGCTGGACGAGGATATCATGAACATGGTGAAAAAACAGTTTCAGCTGAATATTGGCCGAAAGACGGCGGAGGCGCTGAAAAATCAGCTGGCATATCTTCTGAACGGTCCGGCTCTTGAGATGCGTGTCTTCGGCATTCATACGGTGACGGGACTCCCACGGCAGGTGGCGATTCCGGCTCTCGCTGTCAGCGTGTCGATTGTGGACACCATTGACGCCATCACGGAGGTGGTAAAAACCACGATGGAACGGACACCGCCCCAGCTTCTGGAAAACATCCGGAAAAACGGCATTTATCTCACCGGCGGCGTTTCCCTTCTTCCGAATCTTTCCATTTATATGCAGAAAGAGCTGGAAGTTCCGGTTTACAATGTATCCGATCCGATCTTTACTACGGTCCGGGGACTTGTCCGGATCATGAACGATTCGGATCTTCGGAAAAAAGCAGCCTTCACACTGAAGGATTTTGCAGGAAATCTCATCTAGGATAAGGAATGGCTATGAAGAAAAAAATCAACGACTCCAAGAAAAGCAAATATATTTTTGTGACGCTCTGCATCGGCTGCTGCGCCCTGGTGATTCTTTCTCTGGCTTCGGATATGTCCGTCGGGCCGCTGAAATATGTGAGCGGCTATGTGATCACACCGATTCAGAAAGGGCTGAACGAGGTTGGAAACTGGATTTCCGATAAAGGAGTTTATCTCCAGAGTAACGTGGACTATGCAGCTCAGTGCAAAGAACTTCAGGAAAAGGTAGACCAGCTGACAGCGGAGAACACGGAGCTACTTGCCGACCGGGAAGAGAAAGAACGCCTGGAAAAGCAGCTGGAACTCAGCGCCCAGTACGATTACGATAAAGTTGGCGCCAGAGTCATTGCGAGGGATTCTGACAACTGGTTCAACGTTTTTACGATTGATAAAGGCAGCGACGACGGCATTGAGGTGAACAACAACGTAATTTCCAACGGCGGCCTTGTGGGTATTGTGACTGACGTCGGCCCCAATTACGCCATTGTGCGCTCGATTATTGATGATTACAGCAATGTCAGCGCCATGGTGACGACTACGGAGGACACCTGTATCATTGCCGGAGATCTCCGCCTCATCGACGAGGGAAAGATCAATCTGGTCAAGCTCACCGACAGCCGGGACAAGGTGACAGTGGGTGACAAAGTGGTCACTTCTGATATCAGCAGCCGTTTCCTTCCAGGAATTCTTATTGGCTATATCAGCGAGATTTCCATGGATTCCAATAATCTGACCAAATCCGGTTATATCACGCCGGCGGTCGATTTCCGGCATCTCCGTGAAGTGATTGTTATCCGGGATCAGAAGGAAGTGGCCGGAGCGGATGAATCTCTGAAACAGGCTGCCAGCAAGGAGACCGAAGGCCTGGTAAATGATAGCACCGAGGCGGCGACGGCCGCTGAGACAGAAACAGCAGACACTGCTGCTTCTGACAACGGACAGTAAAGGAGGAGCAAGATGAGAATAAGACGACGGATTATTATGATCCTGCTGATTTTCTTCTGCTTTCTACTTCAGTCCACGCTTTTTCAGAACATCTTTGCCGCGGCAGAGATCGCACCGAATTTCATGGTGATTCTCACTGTGTCCTTCGGACTGATGAGAGGGAAAAGAGAGGGAATGTTTGTGGGTTTTCTGGGAGGGATCCTTTCGGATCTGTTCTTCGGAAGCGCCCTGGGCTTTACGGCCCTTCTTTATGTGATCATCGGATACTGCTGCGGTTTCTGCTACCGTATTTTTTACGATGATGATGTAAAAATGCCGGTTATCCTCATTGCTGTGAGCGATATCGGTTATGGGATAGCCATGTATGCCTTTCAGTTTCTTCTCCGGGGCCGTGTGGATTTTCTCTTTTATGTAAGAAGAGTTATTATCCCGGAGATGATTTACACCGTTGTGGTTACTCTGGTGGTATACAGGCTGCTGTTACTGTTGAACCGTAAACTTGAAAAAGCAGAACAAAGGAGTGTAGGCAGCTTTGTTTGATAACGTAAAAAGTACACTTTCAAAGGCGATAAAGTCCAGAATCCTGATTTTGATCCTGGTTCTTATCGTTCTCGCCTTTATTTTGGTCCAGAGGCTTTTCCAGCTGCAGATCATCAACGGAGAAAGCTATCAGACAGATTTTACCATGCAGATTAAGAGAACCAGGGAGCTTAAGAGCACCCGTGGAAATATCCTGGACAGCGACGGTAATCCTCTGGCCTACAACCGGCTTTCCTATTCTGTTACCTTTGCAGACAGCGGAAGCTATAACTCGACGAAAGAGCAGAATCTGACTCTCAACAGCTCCATGTACGGGATTCTGAAGATCCTGGAGGACAATGGCGATGAAGTCAGCACCAGCAGCTTTGCCATCGGTCTTGATGACAACGGCAGCTATTATTTCACGAAGAGCAGTTTCAACCTGCAGCGATTCAAGGCCGATATCTACGGAAGACTGACGATCGACGATATGAGCGATGAGGAAAAAAATGCGACTGCAGAAAAAATGATCGAGGAGATGTGCGCCGCTAAAAAATTCGGGCTGGATCTTTCTTCTTATGATAAAGCCGACCTGGAAGCCTATGGCCTTCCGGACAGTTTCACGAAAGAAGAAATTTTAAAGCTTGCAGCTATGCGAAGCGCCGTGGCGTCCAACAGCTATCAGAAGTATGTAACCTCCACACTGGCTACGGATGTGAGTGAAAAGACTATGTCTCTGATTATGGAGAACAAAGACCTTTATCCCGGCGTGGATATCGAGGAAGATTCCATCCGTGTCTATGAGGACAGCAAATATTTTGCACCGCTGATCGGTTACACCGGTCAGATCTCCGCGGAAGAAATGGAGAGCCTCAACGCAGACGGTGGAAATTACAAAAATGGCGATATCGTTGGAAAATCCGGCCTGGAGCAGCATTTTGAGAAAGAGCTTCAGGGTGAAAAGGGTTCCCAGACCGTCTACGTCGATAATATGGGTAAAGTTGTTGATGAGGAGGCGGAGGTAAATCCCGAGGCCGGAAGCAACATTCAGCTTACCATCAACCGGGATCTTCAGAAGACGGCTTACGATATCCTGGAGTCTTACATCGCAGCCATCGTCTACCAGAACATGGTAGATGCCAAGGAAGTGGACAACGAAAGCGGCGGTTCTGACGAGATCAGGATACCTGTGTACGAAGTTTATTATGCTTTGTTTGAAAACCAGATCCTTGATGTGGAGCATCTTTCCTCGGATGATGCCAGCGATCTGGAAAAACAGGTCTATCAGGCTTTCCTCTCCAAGGAGGAGAATGTATTTTCTGAGATCCGCAGTGAGCTGACTTCTGACACTCCTACGGCTTATCAGGATCTCACCAATGAGATGAAAGCATACTCTTCCTATATCGTGAACGATATGCTGGCTGAGGGCACGGGCATCTTGGATACGGACGCCATCGACAAGAATGATGAGACCTACAAGGCCTGGAGAGAGGACGAGACCATCAGCCTGAAGGAATTTCTTACCTATGCCATCAGCAAGGACTGGATCGATATCGGAAAACTTCAGCTGGATTCCGAATATCTGGCTTCCGACGAGATCTATAATGCTCTGGCAGATTACATTTTTGACTATCTGAAAACAGATGATGCCTTCACAAGACAGGTATACAAGTACATGATCGAGGAAGAACAGCTCAGCGGCCGTGATATCTGCCTTCTTCTCTTTGACCAGGGAATACTGGAGAAGAACGATGACGATTATACCGCTCTGGCATCAGGTACGATGGGCGCTTATGATTTCATTCGCTCCAAGATCTACAAGCTGGAGCTGACACCGGCCCAGCTGGCTCTGGAACCCTGCTCCGGTTCTGTAGTCATTACGGATCCGGACAATGGCAACGTGCTGGCCTGTGTAACCTATCCCAGCTATGACAATAACCTGCTGGCAAACACGATGGACAGTAAATATTATGAGAAACTCCGCACGGACAAATCCAGTCCCTTCTATAATCGTGCGACCCAGGAGGTAACAGCTCCAGGTTCCACCTTCAAGCTGGTGACTGCCACCGCCGGAGTCATGGAGAATAAGATCTCCATTTATGATACCATCACCTGTACCGGTAAATTTGACCTGGTAGAGAAGGATAATCCCATCAACTGCTGGATTTATTCCGCAGCGGACGGCTGGGGATCCCATGGACCGGAAACGCTGGAGACAGCCATCCGTGATTCCTGTAACTTCTATTTTAATACGGTTGGTTATTATCTGGGTCAGAACGAAAATGGAGAATACGTCGGCGATATGACTCTTCTCAATAAATATGCGGAGATGTACGGTTTCGATTCCACCAGCGGCATCGAGATCAGCGAGATGGATCCCCAGATCGCTACCGCCGACCCGACCCGTGCAGCTATGGGACAGAGTAACAACGCATTCACGACTTCCCAGCTGGCCAGATATGTGACGACCCTGGCAAACAGCGGAACCTGCTATGATCTGACCCTTCTCGACAAGATCACCGACGCTTCCGGAAATACCCAGGAAGAGCCGGATCCGGTGGTACACAACCGCCTGGAGCTCCCGCAGGATCTCTGGACGACGATTCATGCAGGTATGCATGATGTGACCATCAATAACGGAAATGGTATCTTTGCTAATCTGCAGACCCAGTACAACTTCAACGCAGCCGGAAAAACCGGTACGGCCCAGCAGAGAACAGATAAAGCGAACCATGCGCTGTTTATCGGATATGCCCCCTATGAAAATCCTGAGATTTCCATGGCAGTCCGTATCACTAACGGTTACTCCTCCAGAAACGCAGCTCTGGTGGCAAAAGACATCATGTGCTATTATTTCAATCTGAAGGATAAAGATACCATTATCGACGGTACCGCAGGAAATGCGATCCAGAATGTAACAAAGGGCAGTAGCCAGGATTAAACAAAAGCAGGAGGCCAGAGAAAAATGAACATCCATTCCGTGATTATCAAATGCAATAAGTACGGTCTGATCGTTATTCTGGATAAAGATCTTCCCTTTGAGGAACTGTTGAAGGACATTGAAGATAAATTCAAAGAATCCGCAAAGTTTTTCAAAAATGCCAAGATGGCTATGACAATCCGGGGACGGGTATTAAGCCAGTCAGAAGAAAAGCAGGTGGTGGAGACCATCGTCAACAGCTGTGGACTCCATATCCTCTGTGTTATCGACGAAGATCAGAAAGAGGAAATGCTTTTTCATCAGGCAGTGGATAAGGCCATGGAGGCAAAAGAAACAGAGGACGGCTGGTTTTACCGGGGAACACTCCGGGCCGGCCAGGTTCTGGAGACCGAGCACAGCATTGTGATCATCGGAGATGTGAATCCCGGAGCCAATGTGGTTTCCAAGGGAAACATCGTGATCCTGGGTTCCCTTCGGGGAACGGCCTATGCGGGAGCTACTGGTGACAGAAGCTGCTTTGTCGCAGCTCTCGTCATGAAGCCTATTCAGGTCAAGATTGCAGATAAAATGGCCCGGAGCGCTATCACCAAGCGGGTGGATATCGCGGAATACAAGATGGACCCGAAAATCGCCTATGTAAAAGAAGATCACATTTATGTGAAACCTATTTCCCAGGAAACCCTGGGAGAGCTTTCCGTATAAGATCAGAAAAACACCAAGGATGACCAAACCAGTAATTGAATGAGATGGAAATCGGAGGCAAAACTATGAGTGAAGTCATTGTGATAACATCTGGAAAAGGCGGCGTGGGAAAGACCACCGCTACAGCAAATATCGGAATGGGCCTGGCCCGTATGAAAAAGAGGACCGTGGTCATCGATACAGACATCGGTCTTCGGAATCTGGATGTGGTTCTGGGGCTGGAAAACCGGATCGTCTACAATATGGTGGACGTCATCGAGGGAAACTGCCGTCTCAAGCAGGCGCTGATCAAGGATAAGCGTTGCCCGGAGCTTTCCCTTCTTCCTTCCGCCCAGACCAGAGACAAATCCGCAGTAACTCCGGAACAGATGATCAAGCTGACGGAGGAACTGAAGGAACATTTTGACTATGTACTCCTGGATTGCCCCGCAGGCATCGAGCAGGGCTTTAAAAATGCCATTGCCGGAGCGGAGCGGGCTATTGTGGTTACAACTCCGGAGGTTTCCGCCATCCGTGACGCGGATCGGATCATTGGCCTGTTGGAAGCTGCTGACCTCCGGGATATCGACCTTCTGATCAACCGGATCCGGCCGGATATGGTGCGGCGCGGAGAGATGATGTCCGTGGAGGATGTTGTGGAGATCCTCGCGGTAAATCTCATCGGAGCGGTGCCGGATGACGAGGAGGTGGTCATCTTCACAAATCAGGGAGAACCTCTGGCAGGAGACGATACGCCGGCGGGACAGGCATTTTTCAACGTGTGCCGCAGGATTCTCGGTGAGGAAGTGCCTTTGATGGAGCTTGACCGGACACCGGGCTTTCTCTCCAGAATATCCGAGCTGTTTCACAGGAACAGATAACGGAGGGCTTCTATGAAAAAATTCAGTTTCATGCGTCAGGATAATTCCTGCAGGGTTGCGAAAGACAGACTGTCCACGGTGGTGCTGTCAGACAGGCTGAACTGTACGCCGGAGATGGTGGAACTGATGAAACAGGAAATTTTATCCGTCATGGAAAAATACCTGGAAATTGACAGAACCAGGATGACGATACACTTGGAAATAACGACCAAAGAAGAACAGGGTGTGAAACATGCTAAGACAATACAGATTAAAGGACTATAATTTTCGACTGATCATATGGGTGATCGCGCTTTCTGTCGTGGGAATCCTGGTGATCGGAAGTGCAAAAGAGAGCGTACAGACAAAACAGATCGCGGGACTGATTCTGGGACTGGTGGTCATGGTGCTCACCTCACTGATCGATTACAGCTGGGTTTTGGGTTTTTACTGGCTTTCTTATTTTGTGGGTATCGGACTTCTTGCCGCCGTGCTGCTTGCCGGTGAAAATGTGGGTGGTGCAACACGTTGGATTCGTGTGGGAGGAGTCCTGCAGTTTCAGCCTTCCGATGTGGTAAAAATCCTGATGATCGCATTTTTTGCCAAGTTTTTTTCAAAACATGAAGAAGATATCAGCCGCTTCAAAACGATCCTGATCGCTTTGCTTCTTGTGGCAGCTCCGACAGCCCTGCTTTTGAAGGAACCGGATCTTTCCACGACCATCGTATTTGTATTACTTTTTTGTGCAATGTTTTTTGTATCAGGATTGAGTTATAAAATTGTTGGTGGTATAATAGTGGCATGTGTTCCGTTGGCGGTTCTCCTTATGAGTCTGATCCTGTCGCCGGATCAGCAGGTTCTCCAGGGCTATCAGGCAAATCGTATCCTGGCGTGGCTGAAACCGGAGGAGTATCCGGATATTGCCAGACAGCAGGTAAATTCGATCATAGCCATCGGATCCGGACAGCTTTACGGAAAAGGTCTGGACAATAATGTGGTTTCGTCAGTAAAAAACGGAAATTTCATTTCCGAATCCCAGACAGACTTTATTTTCGCTGTGGCCGGTGAGGAGCTTGGTTTTCTTGGATGTTGTATCATTATTATCCTGGAGCTTCTGATCGCTTTGGAGTGTATCAACATCGGAAGACATGCAAGAGATCTTCCAGGCACCCTTGTAGGGTGCGGAATGGGAGCTTTGATCTTTTTTCAGAGCTTTATCAACATCTGTGTTACGACTGGCCTGATGCCAAACACCGGCCTTACACTTCCCTTTGTAAGCTACGGGCTGACATCTCTTGTCAGCTTCTGTATCGGAATCGGTCTGGTTCTGAATGTAGGGCTTCAGGTACGAAAATATTAACAGGGGGTAGCAAATCATGAACATTGGATTAGTTGCACATGATGCAAAGAAGATTTTAATGCAGAATTTCTGCATCGCATACAGAGGGATCCTGAGTAAAAATACTCTGTATGCCACAGATACCACCGGACGGCTCATTGAAGAAGTCACAAATCTGAATGTCCATCGATACCTGGCCGGACACCTGGGCGGAATCCAGCAGATGGCGGCGCAGATCGAGAATAACGGCATCGACCTTATGATTTTTCTTCGAGATCCCATGAATCCCAAAAAATTCGAGCCGGATATCAAGGATATTTTCCGTCTTTGTGATACCCACAACATTCCACTGGCTACGAACTTGGCAACAGCAGAATTGCTCATCAAATCATTAGACAGAGGAGATTTAGAGTGGCGTGAGATGTACAAATAAAAATGAAAAAACAATTCCCAGGGAGAGAAGGAGCACTTACCAGAGAGAGATCAGCCGCAGGCGCAGACAACGGCGGCTGATCATTCGTTTTGTCTCTCTTCTGGTGATTCTGGTCCTTCTTCTGGGAGGCTTGGGATATGAGTTTCTCCTGAAAAGTCATGAGATCGAGCTGGTGAAAGCTTATGATAAGACGGACAGCACCTTCGGGCTTACCACAGTAAGTTTTGACGGTGATTTTTCCACCTCCTTTGCCTCAGATCTCTGTGTGGCTCCGCAGGAGGATGTCGTTCTTTCTGACTTTTCCGTGGAGGCCGTGTCAGCGGCTATTTTTTCCGAGGCCGATCATCAGACGGTCTACGCGAAGGCTGTTCATGAGCGGCGCTATCCCGCGAGTCTGACCAAGATCATGACCTGCCTGGTGGCACTGAAAAATGGAAACCTCGACGAGATGGTCACCGTGGGAGACGAGTGCCGGGATATCGATGTGGGTTCTTCCGTCTGTGAGATCCAGCCGGGGGACGTCTTAAGCTTAAGGGAACTGCTTCTGGGACTCATGATCAATTCCGGTAATGACGCCGCCATGACCATCGCGAAAAATGTAGGCGGCAGCGTGGAGAACTTTGTGGCTATGATGAATGAACAGGCGGCAGAGATAGGGGCTGTAAATACACATTTTATGAATCCCCATGGTCTTCAGGATGAAAACCATTACACCACCGTCTATGATATGTACCTGATTTTCCATGAGGCTTTGAAAAATGATGATTTCCGCGATATCATCAGCCGCCACAGCTACTATGCTTCTTTCAACACGACGACCGGCGAAGAGCGGAATATTACCTGGGAGTCCACGAACCACTATTTTATCAATCAGGCGGTTCCTCCGAAGGATGTTGAGGTCGTAGGCGGCAAAACCGGAACTACCAGCGAGGCCGGAGCCTGCCTGGTTCTGCTCTCCAAGAACAAATATGGCAACCCTTATGTGACCGTAATCATGAAAGAACCTGACAAAGACAGCCTTTATCAGGAAATGAATCAACTTTTAGGTAAAATAAACGAAAAATAGTTGTATTTTTGAGAACGATATAGTATAATTGCAATATAATTACTTGTGTCGATAGACTAAAGGAGGAGATTACAATGATACAGATCATCGCAGGTGAGAAAGGCAAAGGAAAGACAAAACAATTACTGGACAAGGTAAATACGGAGATTAAAACTGCCCATGGCAGCATCGTATACCTGGACAAGAATGCGAAACACATGTATGAGTTAAACAACAAGATTCGTTTGATTGATACTTCCGCATTCCCCATTGGAAACAGCGACGAATTTATCGGATTTATCTGTGGTATTCTTTCACAGGATCACGATCTGGAGCAGATGTACCTGGACAGTTTCTTAAAGGTTGCAAAGCTGGAAGGCTGTGACATCAGCACTACAATTGAAAAACTTGATAAGATCGGTGAAACTTTTGGTGTGAATTTTGTACTGAGCGTATCCATGAACGAGTGTGATCTTCCGGAATGCGCGAAATCAAAGGTAATTGTTTCATTGTAATACATATCCGAAAGATGAGGGCTGTCTCCGAAAAGGAAGGCAGCCCTTTTTATTTGTTTTTATTCGCCTGCTTCTTCTCCTACGGCAACGATGCGGCCGTACATACTTAAAACATAGAGTCCGGAGAGTCCCACCAGGGCATAGATGATTCTTGAGAGCAGGGACAGGGAGCCGAAAAGGTAAGCCACCAGGTCGAATTTGAAAAAACCGACCAGGCCCCAGTTGACAGCGCCGATGATGACAAGGGTCAGAGTAATGTAGTCAAGCCATTTTAAATTCATATCAATTCCTCCTTATGATTTTATCTTAGTGTTGTCTTTTTTGGGAAATTTATACACTCAATGCAAAGAAATCAAAAAAGCGGTTGAGAGATAGGTAAATAAGTGGTAAAATACCTTGGATAAGGAGGATGTTTCTTTGAACAAACAGAAAAACAATAAGATCGTGAAATACAGAAACGGTCCGGTTTTCAACATCGGAACGGTTCTGTTCGGTGTTATTTTCATTTATATGATCATCTGCCTTGTCATGTATGTGACAACCGATCATATTACAGCCTATGAAGTGACGGCTGGTCCTCTGGCAGGAAATTACCGCTACAGCGCCCTGGCGCTTCGCTCAGAGACCATTATCAATGCGGATCATGCGGGAAATGTGAGCTATTATGTCCGTGAGGGCAGCAAGGCGGGCACGGGTACGGCAGTCTGCACGGTGAACGAAGGTTCAGCCACAACCTCTCTGGTTCCGGAAAAGGTAAGCACGGGAAGCGAGGCTGCCAGTGCAATGACGGAGGGGAGCAGTCTGGATGAGGATACCCTGAAAAATCTGAAGGACGAGATGGAGAGCTTTTCCCTTGGCTTTCAGCAGGAAAATTTCCAGTCCATCTACAATTTTAAAGGTGATCTGGAAAGCACACTTCTTGAGGTGGGAAACACAGGGACAGCAGGAGCGGACGGAAGTTCCATCATCAACGCCTGCATAGCTCCCACGGAGGGAATTGTCGTTCTCTCCACGGATGGTTTTGAGTCAAAGCTTCCGGAGACAGTCACGGCCTCTGACTTTGAGCAGAAAAATTACGAAAAGAAAAATCTCCGTATGAACAAAACTGTTAAAAGCGGAGATCCGATTTATAAGCTGGTGACGGATGAGACCTGGTATCTCTGCATTCTGCTGGATCAGAAGATGGCCACGGAGTTGGCGGACAGCACCAGCGTGAAATTCCGCTTCTTAAAAGATGATACGATCTTTTATGCGGGCTTTCAGCTCCAGAAGCAGGGAAGCTCATATATTGGAATCCTGGCGATGGATAAATGCATGAGCCTTTATGCTTCCGAGCGTTATGTGGATATCGAGCTGGTGCTGAACCGGAAGACCGGCTTAAAGATTCCCAATTCCGCCATTGCCACGAAGCGTTTTTACAAGATTCCGGATGAGTTTGCCGTCTACGACAGAGAGACTACGAGTATGCCCTCCGAGATCAGCGTTCTTTGCCCGGTGGTGGATAAAAACGGAGCAGAATCAGTAAAGACAAAGACGGTCACGGTATATGACAAGGCAGATGACGGCAGTTTCCTTGTAGACTGCACAAGTTTCAATGAAGGCGATGTGATCCGCAAGCAGAACAGCCAGAAGACTTACACGATCGGCGAGACGGAGACCATCAACGGTGTTTACAACATCAACAAAGGCTATGCCATTTTCCGTGAGATCACCATCATCGATGAGAACGAGGAATACTGCATCGTTGAGGCGGGCTCTACTTTCGGCCTGGCCCAGTACGATCATATTGCTCTGAATGCAGATACGGTCAATGATGAAGACATTGTGATTCACTACTAATATACAGAAAGCGAAGTGTAAAACATGAGTATGTTACTCGATAACCTGAAAGATGTGGAAGAACGAATCCAGGCAGCCTGCGACAGAAGCGGCCGTAAAAGAGAGGACGTTCTTCTGGTTGCTGTGAGCAAGACAAAGCCGGTGGAGATGATCGAGGAGGTCATGACGGCGGGAATTGTGGATTTTGGAGAAAATAAACCTCAGGAGCTCCGGGACAAATATGAAGTCCTTCCCCAAAATCTGCGCTTCCATATGATCGGCCATCTGCAGACAAACAAGATCAAGTACGTTATTGACCGGGTTGTGCTGATCCATTCCATCGATTCCATCCATCTGGCCGAGGCCGTCAATGCAGAGGCGAAAAAGCACAACCGGATCATGCCGGTTCTGGTGGAAGTCAATGTGGCTCAGGAGGAGAGCAAATCCGGCTTTCTGGTGGAGAAAACCGAAAATGCTATCCGTGAGATTGCAAAACTGTCCAACATTCGAGTGGAAGGTCTCATGACCATTGCTCCTTTTGTTGAGAATGCCGAAGAAAATCGTCAATATTTTGTAAAATTAAGAAAATTATCTGTTGACATCGCCGCCAAAAACATTGATAATGTTACTATGCATCATCTTAGTATGGGAATGACCGGCGATTACGAGGTAGCCATTGAAGAAGGTGCAACCATGGTCCGCGTAGGGACCGGAATCTTCGGAGAAAGAAATTATCAGATTGGATAAAGATAGGAGATAAAAATGGGAGTATTAGACAAATTCTTAAACGTCATGAAACTAAACGATGATTATGATGACGATGATTATCTGGATGATGAGATTGATGACGAATTTGAGGAAGAACGCCCTGCGAAGAAACATTTTTTCAAGAAAAACGACAGCTTTGATGAAGATGATGATTTTCAGGATGACTTCAAGATCAAGGAAGCCAGAAAAACCAAAGCACCTGCACCAAAGGTGCCTGCTTCCGAGCGCCCCAGGCAGATTAAGACTCAGCCTGTGACCAGCAGTAAGGTTTCCCCCATCCGCCCGCGGAAGAGCAGCGGAATGGAAGTCTGTGTGATTAAGCCGAAGTCCATGGAGGATGCCAGAGAAATCACCGAGACACTTCTCGGCGGCTGTACTGTTGTCCTGAATATGGAAGGCCTGGATCTGGATATTGCGCAGCGAATCATCGACTTTTCTTCTGGTTCCTGTTATGCCATCAACGGCACTCTTCAGAAGATCAGCGGTTATATCTTTATCATCACCCCGTCTACAGTGGATGTATCCGGTGATATTCAGGAGATCTTAGGCGGTTCCTTTGATGTGCCGTCCGTTCATTCTTCCAGATTTTAGGAGAAACGAAGATGAATCGGGAAGAAGAGTTATTTAAAAAGAGACTGAAAGATCTGGCCAGCGCTGCCGACCGAAGAGGGATCGTGGTCTTCACCGATTTCATGAATCTTAATGAACTGAATATTTTTCATAGCTGCACCAGGGAGTTTGGATATGTTTCCTATCAGCTCTTTGGCGGCTATGAACATGCAGAGCGTCAGATAGCAGCCTTTCTTCCTGATGCTCTTTCTTATAGTTATGACTTTCCCATCATTTCATTAAAGATTCGCCCTCTTCAGAAGAAATTTGCAGAGGATTTAAGCCACCGGGATTATCTGGGGGCTCTTTTAAACCTGGGTGTGGACCGTTCCAAGATCGGAGACATCCTGGTGGGAGAAAAAGAAGCCATTTTCTTCTGTGAAGAAGGGATTGCACCTTTTCTTCAGCAGGAGCTCACCAGAGTCCGCCATACGCCGGTTCTGGTGGAAGAGGCGGCTCCGAATGAGATTCAGGTAACGGAGCACACCGAGGTTGTCCGCGGAACCGTGAGCACCGTACGGTTGGACAGCGTTATGTCTGTGGCTCTGAAAGCATCCAGAAGCAGTCTGGTTTCCCTCATTGAAGAAGGAAAGGTCTTCGTCAACGGCAGACTGGTGACGTCCAACGGCTGCCAGCTGAAGGAAAATGACCTGATTTCCGTTCGTGGAAACGGCCGTTTCCGCCTCTTGACCCTGGGCGGCCAGACAAAGAAAGGCCGCTGCGTTATCGAGATTGAAAAGTATCTATAAAAAGGAGAAACGATTATGAGTGAAGAGATCAAAAAAGCTCTAACTGTGAAAACAGGTCAGAGAACTTCTTATGATATTTACCTGGAGGAAAATTTTGACGGCCTTACCGAGGCAGTCAAGACTCTGGAGCCGGAAAAGAGAAAAATCTGTATCGTAGCTGACAGTACGGTAGCCTCCCTCTATCTGAATCCGGTAAAGGCGGTTCTGGAAAAAAGTTTTGCCGGGGTAAGCATTTTTACCTTTCCGTCTGGCGAACCCTCCAAAAATCTTGACACTGTGAGAGAGCTCTACCGCCACCTCATTGAGGCTCATTTTGACCGGAAAGATGTTCTTGCCGCCCTGGGTGGAGGTGTCACCGGCGATCTGACAGGTTATGCGGCTGCTACCTATCTTCGTGGCATTGATTTCATCCAGATCCCCACCACTCTGCTGGCCCAGGTAGACAGCAGCATCGGCGGAAAAACCGGCGTGGATTTCGACGGTTACAAGAATATGGTGGGAGCTTTCCATCATCCCTCCCTGGTTTATGCCAACCTTTCCACACTCAAGACTCTTACGGCAGAGCAGTTCGCCTGCGGTATGGGCGAGGTGCTGAAACATGGTCTGATCAAAAACGCTTCCTATTATGAATGGTGCATCAATCAGATGTTTGAGATTCAGGACCGGGAAGTTGAGGCTTTGAAGACCATGGTTCTGGAGAGCATGAAGATCAAAAAAGCTGTTGTGGAGAAGGATCCCACAGAAAAAGGAGAGCGTGCGCTTCTTAATCTGGGACACACCGTAGGCCATGCCATCGAAAAACTTCAGAATTTCCAGATGCTCCACGGTCAGTGCGTGGCTCTTGGCTATCTCTGCGCCGCTTATATTTCCTGGAAGAGAGGTCTTCTCACCAACGAAGAGTTTTTCGAGATCCGCGATATGAACGTAGGGTTTGATCTGCCGATTTTCCTGGATGCTCTGGATGAGAATGAGGTGGTTCTGGCTACAAAATCTGACAAAAAAATGGAGCACGGCCAGATCAAGTTTATCCTTTTAAAGAGCATCGGCCATGCTTATGTGGACTTTACGGTGACAGACGAAGAGATCCGTGCTGCAGTCCACTATTTCCTTGATAACGGAGAAGAAGATGGAGAATAAAAAAAATGACCGCTGGTACATCCTCGGGTGTCTGGCGGCTCTTCTCATACTGGTCATTATCGATCAGTGGAGCAAAGAGCTGGCTGTTCATGGCCTGAAAGACCGGGATACTATTGTACTGATTCCGGGTGTCTTTGAATTGTTCTATCTGGAAAACCGGGGCGCGGCCTTTGGGATTTTTGAAAATATGCGCTGGATGTTCCTTTTAGGGACAGGCCTCATTCTTGTTCTGGCGGTGTTTTTGTTCCGCCGTTTTCCGAAAAAACGGAAATATCTTCCTTTTTTTATTTCGCTTACCATGATCGCTGCCGGGGGAATTGGAAATCTCATCGACCGCCTGCGTCTGGGCTATGTCATTGACTTTTTCTATTTTTCCCTGATTGATTTTCCGGTATTCAATGTGGCGGATATTTATGTAACGGTGGGAGTGGCGCTTTTTGCCATTCTTTATCTGATCGCGGGAGAGGAGGAGCTTTCCTGCCTTTCCGGAAAGAAATGACAGGAGGACAAATGGACGAATTTACTTACGAGATCGGCGTGGAAAATGCCGGTGAACGGATCGACAAATTTTTATCAGGAGAGCTTTCCGAGCTCTCCCGTTCTTATATTCAGAAACTTCTGAAAGAAGGCATGGTGACTCTGGGAGGAAAGGCCCTGAAGGCCAATTACCGGCTCAGGGAAAAGGATGAGATCGAGATCAAAATCCCGCCGGCCATGGAACCGGATATCCTGCCGGAAAATATTCCCCTCGATATCCTTTATGAGGACAGTGACGTTCTGGTGGTCAATAAGCCTAAGGGAATGGTGGTCCATCCCGGAGCCGGCCATTACAGCGGAACTCTGGTTAACGCTCTTTTATACCACTGCGGGGACAGTCTTTCCGGCATCAACGGCGTCATGCGTCCTGGCATTGTCCACCGCATTGACCGGGATACTACGGGTTCCCTTCTGGTCTGCAAAAATGACCTCGCCCATCGCTCGATCGCGGAACAGCTGAAAGTTCATTCTATCACGAGAAAATACCGGGCAATCGTCTATGGAAACCTCAAAGAAGACGAAGGCACCATCGATGCGCCTATCGGCCGTCATCCTGTGGAGCGGAAGAAAATGGCCATCAATTACAAGAACGGAAAAGAGGCAGTGACCCATTACCGGGTACTGGAGCGTTTTCGTAATTATACCTACATTGAATGTCAGCTGGAGACCGGGAGAACGCATCAGATCCGCGTTCATTTGTCCAGTCTCCATCATCCGCTTCTCGGCGATGAGGTGTACGGGCCGAAAGAGAATCCCTTCCATCTGGAGGGGCAGACGCTGCATGCCATGGTTTTAGGCTTCGACCATCCGTCTACAGGTGAATATATAGAATTTTCAGCTCCATTGCCAGAATATTTTGAAAAACTTTTGAAAAAATTACCAAAATAAATGTACATTTTCACATTTTTATGCTATACTATTCACAAACAAAAATCCATTCTGTGTATCGTCTGGAATGGATAAAGAAAGGACGTGTTGTGTATGGCAAAAGCAATCATTACAATTGGAAGACAGTATGGAAGCGGCGGAAGAGAGATTGGTCAGAGGTTGGCAGAAAAACTGGGAATCAAATGCTATGACAGTGAGCTTCTCGACCGGGCCGCAAAAGACAGCGGTATGTGCCAGGAGATTTTTGAAAATCACGATGAGCGCCCGACGAACAGTTTCTTATATTCTCTGGTAATGGATACCTATTCTATGGGCTATTCTTCTTCTGCTTTTGCAGATATGCCGATTAACCACAAGGTTTTTCTGGCACAGTTCAATGCCATCAAGGAGATCTCCAAAGAAGGTCCCTGCGTTATGGTTGGCCGTTGTGCAGATTACGCGCTGGCAGACAATCCGAATCTGGTATCTGTTTTCGTTCATGCGCCTCTGGAAAATCGTATCCGTCGTATTGCAACAAAATATGATCTGACGGATTCCAAGGCCAAGGATTCGATCCTCAAGACCGATAAAAAACGTGCCAGCTATTACAATTACTATTCTAATAAGAAATGGGGAGATGCGGCCAGCTACCAGCTCTGCATAGATAGCAGTGTCTGCGGCATTGATGGTTCTGTGGAGGCGATCCTGAACTTTGTTGCCCTCAAGGAAGCGGCTGCCAAGAAGAAATGAGATTGGTGATACAGAGAGTGACCCATGCTTCCGTCACGGTTGATCAGGAAGTGATCGGCAAGATTGAAAAAGGCTTTCTGGTGCTCATGGGTGTGGGAGCGTCAGATGATGAAGCGATGGCAGATAAGTATCTGAAGAAAATGCTTGGTCTTCGGATCTTCGAGGATGAGAACGGCAAGACCAATCTTTCCCTGAAAGATGTGGGAGGAGAGCTTCTTCTGGTGTCTCAGTTTACGCTCTATGCCGATTGCAGGCATGGAAACCGTCCCGGATTTACACAGGCAGGTGCGCCGGATCACGCGGAGAAGCTCTATGAATATATGCTTGCACGCTGCCGGGAGACTGTTCCTGTTGTGGAGCATGGAAAATTCGGAGCCGATATGAAAGTTGAGCTCTGTAATGATGGACCGTTCACCATCATTCTGGATGAAAATACTTTTGCATAAGAAGAATGGAACCGCCGGGGGAACTGTCTCCCGGCGGTTTTTTACAGTACTCTTACACAAAATTTTCAGGATTCTTTTGTCAAAAAACCTTGAAAACGTTTTCATAAAATATCGAAACAGGAAAAAGAAGAAAAATATTACTAAAAAACGCAAGATTTTACTTCTTGAAACAGGTAAAAATAAATATATTTTCTGGATTTTCATGAAAAGATCCTTGTCATCCTTTTAGTTGACAAATAAAAGTGGGTCGTGTATAGTATGCTCAGTCAGAAGAAAAACGCAGAAAACATCTGCAATCTGAGAAAGGATGGTTCATATTATGGCTCAGACAAAGATTAAATTAAATGCAGTGGAAGATGCCACAGAGCTGGTTCAGGCAGCTGAAAAATGCGATTTCGATATTGATGTGGCAAATGGCCGGGCTATTGTAGACGCAAAATCACTTTTAGGTGTGATCAGTCTGGGGACTGGTAATGTTCTTATGGTTCAGTGCCACGGAGAGAACCAGGACTTTAATAAAACAGTTCAAAAATTTGCAATTGCATAACGAAATAAGATAAAGAAAATGTGATGAAAAAGACCTGTTGTTGAACGTGAAGTTTGGCGGCAGGTCTTTTTCGCTGTCCTGCCATCTGGCAGGCAATCCGGAATCAGGAGTAGCTGATGGATACTGCAATTTTGGAAATTTAGAAATTATGAAAACGTTTTCAAATAAAGGAATTGCCAGGGAATGGCGGTTGACAAAGCTTTCCTCTGTCCGATATAATAGCACCATTGAACGGATAGCTTAGACTAACACAGTAAAAGTTATCCACAAACTACAGAAGAGGAGGAAAAACATCCTATGAAGGATGTCGAGAAAAAACGACAGAAGGAACAGCGGATGGTGGAGGAAATGATCCGCTTTTACTGCAGGAAAAATCACCCTGCTTATATATCCGGGAAGCTCTGTTCGGAATGTCAGGAACTTCTGGATTATGCCAGAGCCAGAAGCGCGCGTTGTCCCTTTATGAAAGAGAAAACCTTCTGTGTGAACTGCAAGGTACACTGCTACAAATCGGCAATGAGAGAACGGATCCGGACGGTCATGCGATTTTCAGGTCCCCGCATGCTTCTTTATCACCCTATCCTTGCCATCTGGCATCTGGTTTCCAGCAAAAGAGAGAAAAGGAGGGCGGACAAATGATAAAGACAAGACTGGTCCGGCTGCTGGCTCATGCCAGAAAGTACATCGTATACCAGATTCTCTGGCAGTGGGCGGCTCTCTGGGCCCAGATTGTGATGATCTTTACGTTAACAGGAACCCTGGATAAGATTTTAAAAAATGAATGGAAGTGGAGCGAGGATTTCCCGCGGGTTCTGGCGATTTTTCTTGGTGTCCTGGCCTTAAGAATCCTCTGTGACCACGGAGCAGCCAAAGCTTCCTATCTTGCAAGTGCGGATGTAAAAAGAGTGCTCCGCGGAAAAATTTACGGGAAGCTTTTAAATTTGGGCGTTTCTTACCGGGAACAGATCACCACCTCCGAAGTGGTACAGCTCTGCACGGAGGGAGTGGAACAGCTGGAAACCTATTTTGGAAGATATCTTCCGCAGCTTTTCTATAGTCTTTTGGCGCCGCTGACACTTTTCTTTGTGCTGGCTTTCGTAAACCTAAAGGCAGCGCTGGTGCTTCTGATCTGTGTGCCGTTGATCCCGATCTCCATTGTGGTGGTACAGAAGATCGCGAAGAAGCTTCTGAATAAATACTGGAGCATTTATACAGGACTTGGAGATTCCTTTCTGGAAAACCTTCAGGGTCTGACTACCTTAAAAATTTATCAGGCGGATCAGCAGAAAGCTGATGAGATGGATGCGGAGTCCCAGCGGTTTCGTCAGATCACCATGAAGGTTCTGACCATGCAGCTGAATTCCACCAGTGTCATGGATATTGTGGCTTATGGCGGTGCTGCCATTGGTATGGCGGTGGCGGTAACAGAGTTTCTACATGGGAATTTAAGTCTTTCCGGAACTCTTTGTATTGTGCTTCTGGCCAGTGAATTTTTCCTGCCGCTCCGGCTTCTGGGATCTTTTTTCCATATTGCCATGAATGGTATGGCTGCCAGTGACAAGATCTTCCGGATCCTGGATCTTCCGGAGCCGAAGGCCGGAGAGAAGACACTGCCTGATGGCGGCCTGGATATTTCTTTTCAGGATGTGCATTTTTCCTATGAGAAGGACCGTGAGATTCTTAAGGGAATTGATCTTGATGTTCCGGCGGGAAGTTTTGTCTCCCTGGTTGGTGAGTCCGGTTGTGGAAAGAGTACCATTGCGGGAATCCTGTCCGGAAAGAACCGGGAATTCTCCGGTGAGATCCGGATTGGCGGTGTGCCTCTTGGGAATGTCCGGGAAGATGACCTGATGGAACATGGAGTTCTGGTACGGCATAACAGTTATCTTTTTAAGGGAACTGTCCGTGAAAATCTTCAGATGGCAAAACCAGATGCCACGGATAAAGAAATGCGGGAGGTTCTTAAGAAGGTCAATCTTCTTGGATTTCTGGATACTCAGAACGGGCTGGATACGATCCTTCTGGAAAAGGCGGGAAATCTTTCCGGCGGTCAGTGCCAGCGTCTGGTGATCGCAAGGGCACTTCTTAAAAATGCTCCTGTATATATCATGGACGAGGCAACTTCCAATATTGATGTGGAAAGTGAAGAGCTGATCATGGAAGTGATCCATGAGATGGCAAAAACAAAGACTGTGCTTCTGATTTCCCACAGACTTGCCAATGTGGTTGGATCTGATCAGATTTATTTCCTGAAGGACGGAGAAATCAGAGAGCGTGGAAAACATGAAGAGTTGATGGCTTTGGACAGTGATTACCGTCATCTGTATGAGAGTCAGATGGCACTGGAAAATTACGGGAAGGAGGGGAATGCGTGATGAGTGGTGAGAAAAATACAACGAAGAAGCGGAGAAGTGCCATTGCTATTATGGGAAGCCTTATCGGGCTCGTAAAACCCCTTCTCCACATCATGCTAGCGGCTATCCTTCTTGGAACGGTAGGATACTTATGTGCCATCTTTCTGACTATCTTGGCCGGACAGGTGATCCTCCATGGACTTGCCGGAAATGTGGCCGGCGCAGGGATTTCCGGGATTCCGGAAGTTGTAATGAAGAGTACCTGGCTTGCCGGAACTTCTGTGAAGGGGATCCTTGCCGTGATGATCCTCATTGCGGTGCTTCGTGGTATCCTTCATTATGTGGAGCAGTACTGTAACCATTTTATTGCATTTAAGCTTTTGGCGATCATCCGCCATAAGGTATTTGCGGTTCTGCGTAAGCTCTGCCCGGCTAAGCTGGAAGAACGTGACAAGGGTAACCTGATCTCGATCATCACTACGGATATCGAACTTCTGGAAGTTTTTTACGCACATACCATTTCCCCTATCGCCATTGCTACGCTGACTTCTGTGATCATGGTGATCTTTATTGGAAGATACCATATGCTTGCGGGAGTACTGGCTCTGGCCGCCTACCTGATTGTAGGTGTGGCGATCCCGATGTGGAATGGAAAGCGTGGAAGCCAGAAGGGTATGGAATTCCGTACAGAGTTTGGTGAGCTGAACAGTTTTGTGCTGGATTCCCTCCGTGGACTGGATGAGACCATTCAGTACAACCAGGGCGAAAAGAGAAAAGGCCAGATGTCAGAGCGTTCCCGGAAACTTGCGGGAATGCAGGAAGATTTAAGCCAGATGGAAGGTTCTCAGAGATCGTTTACCAATCTGATGATTTTGCTTGCATCCTTTGGAATGCTGGCGCTGACGATCCATCTATATGGAAAAGGTGAGATTGGTTTTGACGGGATCCTTACCTGTACCATTGCTATGATGGGATCTTTTGGCCCGGTTGTGGCGCTGTCCAGTCTTTCCAACAACCTGAACCAGACACTGGCAAGCGGCGAGCGTGTGCTGTCCCTTCTGGAGGAGAAGCCGCTGGTGGAGGAGATTCCGGGTGAAAGCAGATCTGGTGCAGCCGGATTTACCGGAGCCGAAGCATCTCACGTAACCTTCGCATACGAAGACGAAACCATCCTGGATGACTACTCCCTGAAACTTGCTCCTGGTAAGATTACCGGTATCCACGGAGCCAGCGGTTCCGGAAAATCCACATTGCTGAAACTGCTCATGCGTTTCTGGGATGTAAATCAGGGAACGATTTCCGTAGATAACAAAGATGTACGGGAAATCCCCACCCGCCATCTCCGCGACATGGAAAGCTATGTGACACAGGAAACCCACCTGTTCCACGATTCCATCGCAAACAACATCGTCATCGCGAAACCGGGAGCCACCCGGGAAGAGATCATGGCTGCCGCGAAGAAAGCCTCCATCCACGACTTTATCATGACCCTCCCCAAAGGTTATGACACAGAGGTCGGGGAACTTGGCGATACCCTTTCCGGCGGCGAAAAACAGAGGATCGGTATTGCAAGAGCCTTCCTCCACGACAGTCCCCTTTTACTTCTGGACGAGCCTACATCCAATCTGGATTCCCTCAACGAAGGCATCATCCTCAAGTCCCTGAAAGAAGACACCACCCGCCGCACCGTAGTCCTGGTATCCCACAGAGTCTCCACCATGAACGTGGCAGATGTGGTGTATGAGATGGAGAACGGACGGTTGTCATAATAAAAATAGCAGTTATATCCGATAAACTACCGGTATAACTGCTGTTTTTTAATCTGTTATTTAGTTGTCCGCACCGCAGAAAGGGATGACACATCTGTTTGGCAACAGTGCGGGACGTGTCGGTGATCGTTTAAGCACAGCGGTAAATTCAGCTATGGTAACAACTTATTGGGAAATAGGAGAACAGATTTTTAAAGCATGTGGAGAAAATGATCGTGCAGAATATGGAAAGAGATTATTGGAATATCTTTCTGAGCAGTTGACCGCAGAGTTTGGAAAAGGTTTTGATAAATCGAATCTTCGTAAGATGCGGCAGTTTTATTGCACTTTCCCAATTCGAGACACACTGTGTCCTGAATTGAGCTGGTCGCATTATCGTGTTTTGATGCGTATAAATGATGAACAGGCAAGAACATTTTATATGGAGGAGTGTGCAAAAGCAGCGTGGAGTGTCCGCCAACTGGAACGGCAGATTAATACGATGTATTATCAGCGTATTTTAGCAAGTCAGGATAAGACAGCAGTTGCAAAAGAAATTCAAATAACGGAGCCAAAACCAGAGTATGAGAAAATAGTGAAAGATCCTTATGTTATAGAATTTCTGCAAATTCAGCCGGACACTCATGTGTATGAAGGAGATTTGGAACAGGCACTGATTGATCATCTTCAGCATTTCCTTTTAGAGCTTGGAAGAGGATTTTCATTTGTAGCACGTCAGAAAAGGTTTACATTGGATGGACAGGATTTTTTCATTGATCTGGTATTTTACAATTATATTTTAAAATGCTTTGTTCTCATTGACTTGAAAATGGGTAAACTGACCCATCAGGACTTGGGACAGATGCAGATGTATGTGAATTATTATACTCGTGAAATGATGAATGAGGGAGACACGCAGCCTATTGGGATAGTGCTTTGTGCAGATAAAGGAGATTCCATTGTAAAATATATACACTCCCTGAAGATAATCACCAGATATTTGCATCTAAATACTTCACTTATTTACCGTCAGAGGAAGAATTGAAACGTGAATTAAATTTGAAGGAATTTCGTAAAAAAGAATAAAAATGAAAATACAAATTCAAGTTTGCCGAAATATATTTCTAACTTTCCCTATTTTACAGGCTTTCCAGCCTGTGCATTAGCGAAACGATATGTATTTTCCCTTATTTTTGCCCTTATGAGATAATCGTAAGGGAAATAAGGGAAAGTTTTATTTAGTCATTGCCTGCCACTTTATCAAGTAACCTTGCAGATTCCCGCTTGGCTTTTCTTGTAGAGTGTGCATAGACATTCATGGTGGTACTGACATCTGAGTGCCCTAACAGTTCCTGCACATCCTTTGGTGCTGCTCCATTTGCCAGAAGGTTGCTTGTGTAGGTGTGTCGCAACTGGTGAAAATGAAATCCTTCAAATCCATCCAGTTTCTGAGCAATCTTCCTGCAAACAATTCCTAACGTGCTTGGCAGTTCCAAACTTCCATCCGGTCTTAAGCAGACAAAGGATATTTCCTTATAATCTTCTGGAACATTCTCTGTTCCGTCCAGATGATAGAACTCATAGTAAACTCTGTTTTTGTCTTTTACTTCTCTGTAGTAGTTTTTGTGGTAAAGTTCTCCGTACTGCATTCGGTTTTTAAGCTGTTCCTTTCGGGCATTGCGAAGAATCTCTGCTAGTGTATCTCCAAAATCAACAATCCTTACCTTTTTTCGTTTGGTTGGTCCGATGATATTCTTGTGCCTTGAACCATCATATCGGATACTGCGTCTGATTGTAAGGCACTGTTCTTCAAGATTTACATCCTGCCATGCCAGACCACAGGCTTCACCGATACGAAGTCCTGCATAATAAGCTATCTGGATTGGAAGTATTGCCGGTGGATTGTAATTCTGTAGAAATTCAATCAGTCTTTCATAATCCTCTCGTGGAATTGGCTGTATATCGCCATCCATGTCATCATCGGAAAACAGGTCAACCTCATCCGTCTGGTATTTCAGCTTAATATACTGCATCGGATTGAAAGTGATATATTGCTTTGGTGATACTGCAAATCGGAATGACTGCTGTAATACTGCCGAGAAAGAACGAATGTAATCTTTGCTATAACCTTTTCTTTCTGAACCATCTGGATAAGTGCCACCAAAGGAAAGCAGATCGAAGAAGGCTTGTAAATGCTCAGATGTTACATTTTTCAACTTTCTCTCTGAAATTGGATGCTTCTTGATGTTGGTAATGGCACCGAGGTAATTCTGGACTGTCCCATTACTGAGCGTACCGGTCTTTAATTCTTCCTCTGCCCATATATCAAGTAATTCTCCAATTGTAATATTTTCCGACTTTGCAATGAATTTCTTGCTTTCGTAATCGTCCATTGCCTGACGGAGCAGTTTTTCCGTTTCACTTTTACTTTCTGTTCCAGCGTATTCTTTCTGAACCAGATTGCCGCTTGCATCTTCTACATAGAAGCGGTAGTACCATTTCTTTCCTTTTTTTCTTACAGATCCTTTTGCCATAATCGTGTGTCTCCTTTCGATATCAGACAATCGGAACTGATGAAATGCTTCTTGCGTGTAAGTATATCATAACTCCGGTTGTCGTTCTATACCGAATCGGAATCCTCATACAAAACTTCTGATAAAAGATTTTCAAGCCTTTGTTCTGCCATTTCCGGTTTCTTGGAATAAAGCCTTACGATATCTGCCATGTCGTTAAAGGCATTAACAGTGTGGGTGATCTCCCGGAGAAACATAATCTCGTTATATTCATCATTCGATTCAAACCCCATTACTTTTGCAATATCAGCTTCATTCGTGTTGCCCTTGTAATTCTTGCAGGCAAACTGGAATGATTCCAGAAACAGGTTATATTGCTTTAACATCAACAGCAGTAAATCTTTGGAAAAAGCATCTTCCTTTTTACTAAGGTCGAGAGGTAACTGTTTGAGAATATCGCCCATTGCATCACGAATCTGTAATTCTTTCTTATCCGTAATATCGGTTTCGTATTCATCGGTTTCCCCTCTGAGCCATTCAATAGATACATGAAGTGCTTCCGAAAGACCTTCCAGCACCATCTTTTTGGTATTGTCAATCGAACCATTCTCATAACGCAGGATTGTGGAAGCTGTAACTCCCATCTTCTCTGCAACATAAGGCTGTGTCAGATTTAATTCCAGACGACGCTGTTTTGCCCTGCTGCCTATCAGCTTGCGTAGTTCTTTATCTTTCATGCTGATTGCCTCCTTTTTCGGTATGTATGAATTATAGCATGTACCTCACATAATTGCAATATGCAATATAATAATTATTTTTAAAATTTCATAACGCTTGACAACGCAATATAAAACCGCTATACTAACAGCACAACAAAAATTGCATAATGCAATTTATAAGGAGGTGACAAGATGACGGAAAGAAAGATTGCATTATCCATCGAGGAAGCAGCCGACTATACAGGAATTGGCAGAAACACTTTGAGAAAGCTGGTTGAATGGAAGAAGCTTCCGGTATTAAAAGTCGGAAGAAAAGTCCTTATTAAAACTGACATTCTGGAAAAGTTCATGGAAGCCAACGAGGGGCGAGATCTGAGGGATAAAGGAAATGTAAAAGCTGTCACAAGAAATGTGGCAACTTAAAAAGGCGGCTTCCTACGAAACCGCCAAAGGTTCTATCAGACCGAAGCCATGATATACCTACACGCAAGAGGATTATACCATGTGCTTC
>ERZ824488.1100-NODE-1100-length-31821-cov-115.201410_pt1 | contig 31821 bp, 19 predicted proteins | sample MGYA00519936_ERZ824488 | MGnify/ENA primary metagenome ERZ824488 (study PRJEB31778, sample SAMEA3449153) | human gut metagenome | biome: human gut; feature: human-associated habitat; material: faeces | place: United Kingdom | collected 2010/2012 ... | reverse complement strand
CCGGCTAGACCTCGCCGGGGCGGCGGCCTAAATCACTTGCGAAACTTGAGTTAATTAAAAACATTGATGCGAGGATAAAGAACCATAATAACCTTGTAAACCATTAGAAATAATAACCAAGGATTTCAGTTTGCCGCAGAATCTTGAACCTTGCTATAGGTTCTGGTAATTATTTTTATTGAAAATTTATTACGATTGAAATGAATCACATAATAACCAGTTCTTCTCCCGAAAAGGGGAAGAGTAGACAATTGTTATTGCTTACGAAAGGTTTGATGACGACCGTTATGGCGATTCTTTTGTTTCTGGTGCCATCTGAAGTGTTTGCTCAGAAACTCACTGTATCAGGTTTTGTCAAAGAGGCCGCTACCAATGAGCCTGTTCCGGGGGCGGTTGTAATGGTTAAGGGCACATCTGTGGGTACATCGACTGATGCGAACGGAGCGTACACCCTCAAGGCTGACGCCAACGCTGTCCTTGTATGCCAGCTTTTCGGTTATAAGACTGTAGAGGTTAATGTCAGCAAGAGAACAAAATTGGACATCCTTCTTCAGGAAGACACCCAGATGCTTGACGCGACTGTTGTGGTCGGTTATGGTACTCTCAAGAAGACTCAGTTGGTGGGAGCCGTCGAGAACCTGTCGGGTGAGGAACTTGAAGGCAGGACCAACTCCAATGTGACAAGGTCTCTTCAGGGACAGATCCCGGGGTTGAACATCGTTCAGGCTGACGGTAAGCCTACCCATCAAGGGTCTATCACCATCCGTGGCAATGGCACTTCATATCAGTCCAGAAAAAAAGTCGGTGGTAGCGCAGGCAACCAGAAGCACTCGATCGGCCAGGGCAGCAGCGCCCTTGTCCTCATCGACGGAGTCGAGGGAGACCTCACTACAGTGAATCCAGAGGACATCGAAACTGTCGCTGTCCTTAAGGATGCTGCCTCTGCTGCCGTATATGGTGCCAGAGGTGCTTTCGGTGTCATCCTCGTGACAACCAAGGCTCCGAAGACCGACAAGATTTCCGTGAACTACAACGGCTCTGTCTCATTGAACAGAAGAAACATCATGTGGGAGGACGAGCTTGTCACAGATGGCCTTCAGTGGCTTGATACCTTTGTTGAGTTCTTCAGGAACGACAAACGCACTCCGACTTCCGCCGGTTCTTTGCCTGGTAATGTCAATAACAGGTCCAATACCTATTCTGAGGCTTATCATGAGGAGTTCCGTCGTCGTAAAACTGATCCTACCTATGAGAATTACGGTAAGATTTATGGTGACGGAAAGGATGTCGGTTTCGGCGGCAACTATGCTTACTATGGAAGCACCAACTGGCTTGACATGTTCTACAAGGACATGAACATGACACAGAACCATAACCTCAGCATCAATGGCGCGTCAGAGAAGGTTAGCTATGCCATCAGTGGGCGTTATTATGGACAGGACGGTATCTATAAGCTTGGCAATGAGGACTTCAACCAGTTCAATCTTCGCGCCAAGGGTTCCATAAAGATTACTGATTGGTTGAAATTGACCAATAACACCTCGGTGTTCAAGCGTAAATATCACCAGCCGATGGTGTCAGGTGGTTCACAGCCGCTTCTCCGCCAGTTCGAGCATAGAGGACAGCCAATCTATCCGGCATTTAATGAAGACGGTACGCTTACGTTCTATGGCGCTTCTTGTATGTACGGTGCGTTTGAAGACGGTAATACTTATCAGGAAAATAACAAACTGGATATTATCACATCCACCACTCTTGATTTCGAGCCGATCAAGAACGTCCTGAAATTCACAGGCGACTTTACTTACAAAGCCATCCGTTCCACTCAGGCAAGAGTCTCTTGCATCCAGAGTGGTTATAGTGCCCCAGGTGCTTTGGAGACTTACAATAACTCCTCTTATAAGTCAGACTGGCGTTTCAACACTGATTACATCTCCTCAAACATCGTCGGGACATACACTCCGAAACTTGGTGACAACCATGATTTGAATATCGTGGCTGGATGGAATCTTGAGAAGACGAACTATCGCCGTTTTTATCTTACCAGAAAAGACCTTCTGTATCCTTCCATCCCTTCATTTGAACTTATGGCGTCTGACGAGTATGGTGTGGAGGATCGTGGTCACGACAAGAGCATGGTCGGTTTCTTCGGGCGTGTGAACTACACTCTTCTCAACAGGTATATTGTCGAGGTGGCCGCACGTTACGATGGTTCCTCATTGTTCCCTTCATATTCACAATGGGGTTTCTTCCCTTCAGCGTCCGTAGGTTGGAGACTGTCCGAGGAGCCTTGGATGAAATGGGCCAAGTCTTGGATGAACAACTTTAAACTCCGCGCCAATGTGGGTTCCCTCGGTAACGCGACCATCGACCCTTACTCATTCCTGGAGCTTATGGGTGTGTCAAAATCCACAAAACTCATCAACGGGGAAAAAGTTCCTTACACAACGGCCGCCGCGATCATTCCTGACAACCTTACCTGGGAGACTGTCACCACTTATGACGTGGGACTTGACGCTGATTTCCTGAAGAGCCGTCTCTCGATCTCGGCTGACTACTATGTGCGTGATGTCAAGGATATGTTCATTCAGGGTCCGGATCTTCCTGAGGTGCTTGGTGATTCCACCCCTAAGGGTAACTACGGCGCTATCCAGACAAAGGGTTGGGAAGCCACGATCGGCTGGAGAGACTCGTTCAAACTCGCCGGTAAGGATTTCAATTATAACATCAAGGCCAGTGTCTGGGATTCACGCACTTGGGTGAAGACGTACTATAACATCAACGGTGACATCCTCAACTACTATGAGGGTAAGGAACTTGGTGAGATCTGGGGATTCAGGACCGACGGGTACTTCCTCAGCAATGAGGAGGCCAACAACTGGGCGACCGATAAATTCCACAAGAACGGATCCAACTTCAGGGCGTATGCCGGAGACCTTAAATTCATAGACATCAACGGTGACGGAAAGATTGACTACGGCAAAGGTACTCTTGATGACCATGGCGACCTTGAGCGCATCGGCAACCAGAGCCCACGCTATTATTTTGGTATCAACCTTGGCGCCAACTGGAACGGAATCGGCGTCAGTGTCTTCCTGCAAGGCGTAGGCAAGCGTGACTGGTATCCAAGCTGCGAGTCCGGATTCTTCTGGGGAATGTACAACCGTCCTTATGGCTATCTGCCGAAGATTCATACTCAGGACGCTGTGGAAGTTGATTACTCTACTTCCAACTGGGTGGTCACCAACGCCGCAAGCAAGCCTTACTTCACACGTCAGGTGGCATACGCCGCGAACAGAAATGACGGCCCTCTTACGTTCGAGAATGACTACTACATGCAGAATGCCGCTTATGTAAGACTTAAGAACCTCACTGTGGACTATACTTTCCCAAGCAAGCTTACCAAGAAGATCCGCGTCGAGAAGCTTAAGGTTTACTTCTCCGGTGAGAATCTGCTGACTTTCTCTCCGATTTACAAGCATACCAAGATGTTTGACCCTGAGACCCTTGGTTTCGGTGATTCTGACTTCGGTGACAATGTTGGAGGTCTTAGCGGTGTGGGACAGGGATATACCTATCCTATGCTCAAGACATACACCTTCGGTCTGAACATTACTTTCTAATTTGAAGGAAGATAAACTCTAATGAATTTTAATATGAAATCAAGTATAGCAGTTAAATTACTTTTGGGAGCCGCGTCTGTTCTCGCGTTGTCTTCATGTCAGGATTTTCTCACAGCTGATCCGGTCAATAAAATATCAGCCGAGAATTTCTTCAGGACAGAAAGTGATTTGGAGATATATTCCAACGGACTGATTGAGGCATATCGCCCAAGCGGAGAGACTGTCGGCAAGGGTGATAATTATACGGATCTCATCTGCACCCAGACCTCGACGGATTTTTATCGTCCCGGCATTTGGAACTCTGTAAAGCAGACCGGTTGGGCTGTAGGGGACTGGAAAGGCATCCGCAGGGTCAACAAGATGATCGAAGGCATTGAAAAGAACAGAAGTCTCTTTAAGGATGAGGTCGCCAATCATTATCTTGGTGTCGCCCGGTTCTGGAGAGCCTATTTCTACTTCTCGAAAGTGAAGACTTTCAGCAATGTTCCGTGGATTGATCATGTCGTGAATGTTGATGATCCTATCCTTACCGCAGGCAGGGATGACCGTGAGCTTGTAATGCACAATGTTCTGGAGGATTTGAAATTCGCAAGCGAGAACATGTCCGCCGATCTGAAGACTTACAGTGGCGTGATCAACAAATATGTCGCATTGGCATTCATGTCAAGAGTCTGCCTGTATGAGGGCTCTTTCCGTAAGTACCATACGGTGAACCCGGCTACAAACAACGCATGGTCAGGACAGTATGAGTCTTCTGATGATTTCTTCAACGCCGCCGCCACAGCCGCCAAGTCTGTTATTGATTCCAAGGAGTTCTCTCTTGTTACCGGATCACCTGTCTCGGTTGCCGATGGTAAGGAGGTCGCTTCCTTGTATGACAACATTTGGAGGAGCACTGATTTCGGCAAGTCCCAAGAGGCCATCTGGACCGTGGAATATGAAGGTGGTGACCTTAACGTGTATAACGAGCTTACTTGGGTTGTGAACTCAAGTACGTACGATCAGAAGGCCGCCCCTACCAAGAACCTTGTGCGTATGTTCCTTAACCTTGACGGAACACCGGCAAAGCCGGATGTGTCTGTGACGAAGGAGTTTGACAATAAGGATTGGCGTCTTTTCAACACTGTTCACGGCCCGGGACACTTGTACACGACGTTAGCAGGGGAATCCGTCCTAAAGAAACTGAACTTTACATATACATTCAGCGGGTATCAGTTCAGGAAATGGAGTCAGGAGAAGGAGGAGAATTATTCTAAAGGAAGGAATGATAATGATATTCCTATCCTGCGTTACGCGGAGGTTCTTTTGAACTACGCCGAGGCCAAGGCTGAGCTCGGTCAGATTGATGAGACCATCTGGAATGAGACCGTCGGAGAGCTTCGCAAGCGCGCAGGTGTCAAGAATATTTATCCTGCATCCGCCGGTTATGTCGAGGATGCCTGGCTGAAGTCATACTATGGTGATCCAGCTCTCTCAAACACCATGCTGGAGATAAGAAGAGAGAGGGTTACAGAGTTGATCTGTGAGAACCTCCGCACTTCGGATCTCAGCCGTTGGGCTTGCCAGAATCTGATTGTGGATCGTGGTACAGACAATAGTGGTTGGATGGGTATCTACGTGACCGCCGATGAGTATAAGAACGGCATCCAGTTCAATGGTGAAACGTACAAGTTCAATGCATCTAAAGTTTCTCAGTTTGCTTATAAAACAGGTACCTCAACCGCAGACCAGAACTTGACTCTCTCTGAGGGCGATCATGGATATCTTATTTACAATTACAAGCTTGAGTGGAATGACAGGGATTATGTCCGTCCTATTCCATCGACAGCCTTGACAAAGAATCCTAATCTTGGCCAGAATTATGGTTGGGAGGATTAAAATCTTAAACTATTATACATGAATAAATTACGATTTAAAAAGAGTTTATTCGGTCTAATGTCTGCAACAGCCCTCATGCTGGGGGTTGTTGCTTGCGGTAAGAATGGGGCCGATGATCCGACTCCGGACAAACCGGATCCGAAGCCGACTCCCGGAACGGAGACGGTGATCAATGGCACCTCGATTGAGTCCACAAACACTCTTGTCGGACTGATCACAGATTCCAAGACCGGAAAGGGCATCGCTGGTGTACCAGTCACGGACGGGTATTCCTTTACCACGACAGATGCCAATGGCGTTTACCAATTCAAGGCGAACCGGTATTGCCGCAATGTGTACTATACATTGCCGTCAGAGTATAAGGTGGCGTTGGACAAAGAGACCAAACTGCCTTTGTTTTACTCCACATCGACTATTTCCTACAACCGTCAGAACCGGAACGACTTTGTTTTGGAACCGCTTGATTCTCCTGAGAAGAATTTCACTTATCTGGCCATTGGGGATCCACAGTGTAAAACTGATTCCGACAGAGAGAGATTCCGTACGGAGACATTGCCGGACATGAGGAATTTCATTTCGACCTCACAGGCGAATGGTAAGTATAAGAATGTGTACATCATGTCAATGGGTGACATCACATTTGACAACACCGTTCAGTGGAAGCCAATGCGTAATGTCATGTCAAAGTTCTCGGCCAACGGCACTGATTACATTCCGTTCTATAATATGGTCGGCAATCATGACCATGACGCATCGACAAACACGCGGTATGAGTCAACGCAAAACTATGTCGATCTTTTCGGCCCGGTGGATTATTCTTTTAACAGAGGCGATGTTCATATTGTTGTGATGGACGATGTCCTTGTCACTACTACAAGCGGCAAGACCTGGGATTATGATGCTGGAGTCACGAGTTCTCAGCTGAAATGGCTGAAGGCGGATTTGGATCTGGTGAAAGACAAACAGAACAAGATGATCCTGTTCTGCGCCCATATTCCTTTCAGAGGAGGCGCAAACAGTGGCGGTGCCTCTGTGAACAAGGATAAGAATTATGCAGAGATCCTTAAACTTCTTACGGAATTCCACGAGGCTCATATCATGGTCGGTCACACCCATTATCCTCAGAACTGGATTCACTCCTCTTATGTAACCAAGGGTGGCACACCCGTTTACGAGCATGTCCATGGTGCCGCTTGCGGTGCATGGTGGTCATGCAATATGAATGTGAATGGCGCGCCTAATTGCTATAGCCTTTATGAGATAGAAGGGAACAGCATCAAGAACTGGGTTACCAAAGGCACGAAGAATGAAGTCGGGTATCAAATGCGGGTTTATAACGGCAGCCAGATTTATGGTGGTACGGATGGCACACCTTCAGGAAAATATCGGTACACATGGTACGATGGTGGTAAAGGAGGAACCGCCAATATTACCGCCAAGGGTAATTCAAATCTGAAAGGATCTTTTGTCGCCGCTATATGGAATGACGATGACAGGAACTGGAAAGTGGAATTTTTCCAGAACGGTCAGAAAGTCGGTGACATGAAGAGAGTTCCGTCCAAGGTTCCTGATATATGTGTTGTCTCATATTATTTCAACAATTTGGGTAAGAACACGACGACATGGACCACAACGACTGCTCAGCATTATTGGTACATTGAGGCTCCTGGCGGTGATCCGACCAAGGTGAAGAATTGGGAAGTGCGCGCCACGCAGACAATCCCGACCAGCGGAGAAGTCAATGTCTATTCCTGCACGGATTTGCAGACGGACTATAGCGGATTTTAGAATCCATACATAGGTGTTTTGGAACGGGGAGATTTCCCCGTTCTTTTTTGAGTACTATTTGCTTCGAGAATACTGATGATGAGAATATACAGAAATATTGCATTCTTGATTGTGGCGATGACGTTCATGTCTGCGTATGTGGCCGATGCTATGAAACTGAACGGCACTCGCATAGACAAGAAAAACAATCTCTTCGGTTTGGTCAAGGACTCCCGGACAGGGAAGGGCATCGCGGGGGTGCCGGTGACGGACGGGTACACTTTCACGGTGACGGACAGGAACGGGGTTTACCAGTTTGTGGCGGACGAGAAGTGCAGGAATGTGTACTACACGCTTCCGGCGGAGTACAAGACGGCGCTGGATCCAGTCACGAAACTTCCTCTGTTCTATTCCACGACCCCGATTGACAGGAGCCGGCAGAACAGGAACGATTTCGTGCTGGAGCCGCTTGACGCTCCCGAGAAGGATTTCACTCTGGTGATGATCGGGGATCCTCAGTGCAAGACGGACTCTGATGTCCACAGGTTCGAGACTGAGACGCTTCCGGATCTCAATAGATTCTTGTCCGAGTCACAGGCCAAGGGAAAGTACTTGAATGCCTACGCTGTCACCCTCGGCGACCTGACGTTTGACAACACGGTGCAGTGGGGGCCGATGCACAAGGCCCTCTCGGGGTTCGCGCTGGAGTCTGGGGATTATCTCCCGATCTACAACTGTGTCGGCAACCACGACCATGACGCGGCCTGCGTTGATGACTACACGGCCACACAGACCTACGTCGACCTCTTCGGCCCCACGGACTACTCGTTCAACAGAGGAGACGTTCACTTTGTGGTTATGGACGACGTGGCTGTTACGACGACCAACGGCAAGACCTGGAAATATGCCGACAACATTTCCGACCGGCAGCTGGAATGGCTCAAGTCAGACCTTGCCCTTGTGAAGGACAAGGAGGAAAAGATGATTGTCTTCTGCGCCCACATCCAGTTCCGTCACAACGCCGACAAGGACAACCCGGACAAGATCAAGAACATGGCCGCAGCAATGGACTGCCTTACGGACTTCCACGAGGCGCACGTGATGATCGGTCACACGCATTACGCGCAGAATTTCATCCATCATGACTATGTCACGAAGGGAGGCACTCCCGTTTACGAGCATATTCATGGAGCGGCCTGCGGCGCTTGGTGGAGCTGCAACCTCAACCTTGCCGGCTCTCCGAACGGCTACAGCGTTTACGAAGTCTCCGGGAAGACGATGAAAAACTGGCTGGCGAAAGGTACAGGCGAGTCGCCTGATCTCCAGATGCGTGTCTATGACGGCAACCAGATCTACGGCGGAGCGGAAGGTCATCCTTCCGGTGAGTATGAATATTCATGGACGGAAGGCGGCATCGGCCCGAAAGGCGCCCAGGCGCCGGGTTTCTCCGGACTCAAGGGCTGCTTCGTGGCATCCATCTGGAACAGCGACGAGGACAACTGGAAAGTCGAACTCTTCCAGGACGGGAAAAAGGTCGGAGACTTCAAACAGGTTCCTTCCGAAATCGGGGATGTCTGCGCCATCTCGTTCTTCTACAATGACTTGGGACGCAAGACGGCGACATGGTCACGCAGCACGCCGCAGTACTATTGGTACATAGAGGCTCCGGGTGGCGATCCGACCAAGGTTCAGAACTGGGAGGTGCGCGCCACGCAGACCATCCCGGGCGGCGGAGTGGTCAATGAATATAAATGCTCCACGCTTCAGACGGACTATTCCGGATTCCGAAACGTGGAGTAAGGTCAGCGAATATCCCACTTCTAGAAATCTATGGCGGCCCGCATTTCAGGGATGGTCTCGGAAAGAGCCATCCCTTTTCTATAGATTCCCGCGGTGCCGCCTACGAATATGTCGGCTCCCATTCCGGCCATGAGATTGGCCCTTTCATTGCTGACGCTTCCGTCAACGCTGATGAGGATGTCCTCGCGGCCGTTGGTGTCGAGGAATCTGCGCATTCCGGCGACTTTGTCCATGATCCCGTCCACCATCTTAGCACCTGCGGCTCCTGGGTGCACAAGCATCAGGGTGACCGTGTCAAGCACGTCAAGATACTCCTTGATGGCTTCCACATCGGTCTCCGGGTTGACCGCAAGGCCGAAAAGCCCTCCTGCCTCATGAACCTTGGCTGCCAGCGCGCGGTAATCTTTCTTGACCTCGATGTGTGGGGACACTATGTCGCCTTTGCGGACCGGGAACTTGCTCATTATGAGCTCCGGATCATCGACCATAAGGTGAACGTCCACCGGCATTGTCGTGACTGCCTGCATAGCCTTGATGAAGTCCGGCCCGAATGTGAGATTCGGAACAAAATGAGCGTCCATCACATCGATGTGCAGCATGTCCGCGCCGTTCTCTTCCAACGTCTTGATATCCTGCCCCAGGTTCATAAGGTTGGAGCACATCACCGAGACGGAAATATACCTATGTTTCATATTGTCTGTTTTTATTGAATACTCCACTCGGCTCCGTCCTTGGTGTCCTTTACGGTGATGCCGAGGGCCTTGAGGTGGTCACGGATGGCATCGCTGGCCGCCCAGTCCTTCGCTGCCTTGGCCTTGGCGCGTTCCTCAAGCACCATGTCCATCAGTCCGGAGACAACCTCCTGACCCTTGCCGGATTCGGCGGCGGACTCGTCCTTCAGGCCGAGGACACCGAACACGATGTCATCAAAAAGCTGTGTCAGAGTCTCCAAATCACCCTTGCTCAGTTTTAGTTCTCCAGCCTTGGCGGAGTTGACAAGGCGTACCGCGTCAAAGATGTGCGACAGCGCTATCGGCGTGTTAAGGTCATCGCAAAGCGCCTCATAGACAGCATTGAATATTCCCTTGACCTCCTCGGAAGTCGCCGGGCAGGTGTCAGGAGCCGTGGCGGTGATGAACTCGCCGTACTGCATCGCGTCCACAGGATCGCCTTCCGTGCCCTTGGCCGTGTCAGTGATTCCTGCCGCCGAAGCCAACGCACGCAGATCCTTCGCCGCCTGCATCACCCTCTTCAGACCCTTCTCGGCAGCCTGCAGTGCCTCGTTGCTGAAATCCAGCGTGCTGCGGTAGTGCGCCTGGAGGATGAAGAAGCGGACGGTCATCGGGGAATATGCCTGCGTGAGTTTCTCGTGCTGTCCGCTGAACAGCTGCGGCAGGGTGATGAAATTGCCCTGGGATTTGCCCATCTTCTGGCCGTTGATCGTGATCATGTTGTTGTGAACCCAGTAGTGCACGCCTTGTGTGTGGCGGCTGGCCACATTCTGGGCGATCTCGCACTCGTGGTGAGGGAACATCAGATCCATTCCGCCGCCGTGGATGTCGAACTCGTTGCCGAGATATTTCTCGCCCATCACGGAGCACTCCAGATGCCATCCCGGGAAGCCTTCGCTCCACGGACTTGGCCAGTGCATGATGTGCTCGGGCTCAGCCTTCTTCCAAAGGGCGAAATCGTACGGAGCCTTCTTGTCGCTCTGTCCGTCAAGTGTGCGTGTTCCTTCACGGGTGTCGTCCAGAGTGCGCCCGGAAAGGATTCCGTAGTGGTGATCCTTGTTGTATTTCTCCACGTCAAAGTACACGGATCCGTTGGAGATGTAGGCGTAGCCTGCGTCCAGAATCTTCTTGACGGTCTCGATCTGCTCGATGATGTGCCCCGAGGCTCTCGGCTCGATGGATGGCGGCGCCACGTTCAGCAGGCGCATCGCCTCGTGGTAGCGGAACGTGTAGGTCTGCACAACCTCCATAGGCTCAAGCTGTTCCAGCCTTGCCTTCTTGGAGATCTTGTCTTCTCCCTCGTCGGCGTCGTGCTCAAGGTGTCCCACGTCGGTGATGTTCCGCACGTAGCGGACCTTGTAGCCAAGATGCCTGAGCAGTTTGAAAAGGACATCGTAGGTTACTCCCGGACGGGCGTGTCCGAGGTGAGCCTCTCCATAGACCGTCGGCCCACAGACGTACATTCCCACGTGTCCCGGTTGGATCGGCTTGAAAAGCTCTTTCGTTCGAGTAAGAGTATTTGTCAGAAATAAAGGTCTCATATTCAGAAATAATAAATAGTTGTCAGTCAATCTTTTTGCCGGTCAGACGCTCGTAGATCGTCCTGTAGGCTTCGCCGACGTGGCCGTTGTCCCTGCGGAAACGGTCCTTGTCGAGTCTCTCGCCGGTGGCGATGTCCCAGAAGCGGGCGCTGTCCGGAGTGATGTCATCGCTCATCACGAGCCGTCCGTCCGACAGGTGGCCAAACTCGATCTTGAAGTCCACCAGGGTGATGCCGATCTCCTTGAAGACCGGGGTCAGGATGCTGTTGACCTGCTTTGTCAATGAATATATCCGTTCAAGTTCTTCCTTGCTCACGAGGCCGAGGGCGACGGCGTGGTAGTCGTTGATGATCGGGTCGCAGAGGATGTCCGACTTGTAGCAGAGGTCATAGACCGGCTCCTTCGGGATGATACCTTCCTCCAGCCCCAGTCTCTGTGCCATCGAACCGGCGATCACATTCCTGACGATCACCTCCATCGGGATCACCTGTGATTTCCAGCAAAGCTGCTCAGTGTCAGAGATCTGCTCGATGAAGTGCGTGGGCACTCCTCCCTTCTGCAGCAGTCTGGAGATCTCGCAGGAGATTCCGTTGCAGTAGATCCCCTTGTCCTTGATCACCGCCTTCTTGATCTTGTTGAACGCCGTGATCTCATCCGTGAAATGTATGATCACTTTCTGCGGGTCATCCGTCTCGAAGATCTTGATGGACACCCCATCGTGAATGATATTCCTCTTCATTTATTACCCGATAAAATACCTGACGGCGTTCTCGAACAGTGGCTGCTCGAGGTCGGCCTCTATGTTCTTCAACAGGTTCCTCTCGTACCTCTCGCTGTGACCCATCTTCCCCAGAATCTGACCGTTACGGCTGATGATGCCCTCGATCGCATAGTAAGACCCGTTCGGATTGTAAGGCGACTCCATAGTCGGTTCATCCGTCAGCGGATCAACGTACTGGAACGCCACTTGACCGTTGGCGAACAACTCCCTGGCCAACTCCTCGCTCACAACAAACTTGCCCTCACCATGGCTCACCGGAATAGCATATTCATCCCCGATCGCCATCCCCTTGAGCCAAGGAGAGTTTGTGGAAGCCACACGGGTCGTCACCATCTGCGAGATGTGCCTGTTGATGTCATTGCGGAACAGAGTAGGGGAGTCTTTGGTCACCTTCCCGAGCTCACCGTAAGGCAGCAGACCCGACTTCACAAGTGCCTGGAAACCATTGCATATTCCTAAAATCAGACCACCACGGGAAAGCAGTCCCTCGATCGCCTCCGCGATGTCCTTGTTGTTCAGTACATTGGCGATGAATTTGCCGCTTCCGTCCGGCTCGTCACCGGCCGAGAAGCCACCGCTGAGCATCAGGATCTGACAATCCTCGATGTTCTTCTTCATCTCGGCGATTGACTCGAACACATCCTTGTCCGAAAGGTTGCGGAACACGGAAGTGCGGATCTCGGCTCCCTCTTTGCGGAAAGCTTTCGCCGAATCGTAGTCGCAGTTTGTGCCCGGGAACACAGGAAGGTAGGCGATAACCTTATCGACCTTCGGTCCCTTATATTCAAGATCCGCCTTCTTTGCCTTGAACGGCTTCACACCCTCCATGCCCTTAGGCAGCAGCCTCTTGAAGTCTGGCTTGCTGACTGCGGGGTAAACCTTCTCGAAGAGCGACGCGTTGAAATCCATCATCTCGAAGATGGAAAGTTTGGTCCCGTTCACACGGACGTTGCCGTCCTCACCGGAAGTTACGGTGCCGATCTCGACCGCGTTCTCGAAATCAAGCGCGCTGCCGTCGGTCTCCACCACGATGGAACCATAGCTTAGATTGAACAGCTCGTCCTCCGAAAGGTTGACGTCGAACCCGAACGCGTTGCCGAAGCTCATCTTGCAAAGCGCCTCTGCCACTCCACCGAATTCTACCGCCCAACCGGCCACGATCGTGCCGTCCTCTATCTTTTCCTGAATATGATTCCAGTTCCTCTTGAGTTGCTCTGTGTCAGGCATCTTGTCAGCGAGCGGAGTATGCTTCACGAGGTAGAGGCGGTCTCCCTCCCATTTGAGTTCCGGAGAGATCACCTTGTCAGCCTTTACCGGAGTGATACCGAACGCGATAAGGGTCGGCGGTACGTGGATTGTCCCGTCCTCGGTCTCGAAGGATCCACTCATCGAATCCTTTCCGCCGATGGAGGCGAGGCCAAGTTCCTTCTGCATCTTCAGAGCGCCGAGCAGAGCCGCCGTCGGCTTGCCCCATACCTTCGGATCAGCTGTCATCCTTTCAAAATATTCCTGGCAAGAGAATCTCATTGTCTCCCAATGGCCTCCCGCCGCCACGACCTTGCTGCATGCCTCGATGAATGAATATGCCGCACCGTGGTAAGGGCTCCAGTCGCAGATGTCAGGGTTAAAGCCGAACGCCATCATGCTGGCTGTGTCGGTATAACCCTTGACCGGAAGTTTCTGCACTGAGACCTGGGTCTCGGTGGTCTGTAGCTCGCCTCCGAACGGCATCAGCACGGTGGAACGGCCGATGGTGGAGTCGAACATCTCTATAAGGCCTTTCTGGCAGGTCACGTTCGGATCCTGCAGGTTGGCGAACATTCTCTCTTTCAGGTTCTTGCCCGGAACGTCGCGGAAGAACGGATCCCTGTCCTCGACCGCTCCGATAGTGGCCTTTGAATAATGCTTCGCACCGGCGCTGTCGATGAACGCTCTGGTGAGATCCACAACGACCTTGTCGCCGTAGAACATCCTCATTCTGGCGGTGTCGGTGACCTCGGCCACGTGCGTCACCTCGATATTCTCTGAATGGCAAAGCGCCTTGAATTCCTCCTCGTCCTTGGCTTCCACTACGACGGCCATACGCTCCTGGGACTCGCTGATGGCCAGTTCCGTGGAGTTCATTCCGCTGTATTTCACCGGAACACGGTCAAGGTAGATGTCCAGCCCGTCGGCAAGCTCACCGATGGCGACACTCACTCCGCCGGCTCCGAAGTCATTCGATTTCTTTATCAGTCTCGTGACCTCAGGCCTTCTGAAAAGCCTTTCCAACTTTCTCTCTTCCGGAGCGTTACCCTTCTGGACCTCACTTCCGCAAGTCTCAAGGGACTCCTCTGTGTGTTCCTTTGAGGAACCTGTCGCACCGCCGATTCCGTCGCGTCCGGTGCGTCCGCCGATCATCAGCACGACATCCCCGGCCTTAGGGCTTTCCCTTCTCACGTCCCCGGCCTTCACCGCTCCGACAACCGCTCCGACCTCCATTCTCTTGGCCGTGTAGCCCTCGTGGTAGATCTCGCGGACGTGGGTTGTCGCAAGACCGATCTGATTGCCGTAGGAGGAATATCCCTGGGCGGCCTTCCTGGTGATGACCTTCTGCGGGAGCTTGCCCGGAAGTGTCTCGCTGACAGGTTTGTAGATATCGCCGGCACCGGTGACACGCATTGCCTGGTAGACGTAGGAGCGTCCTGATAGCGGATCCCTGATGGCTCCGCCCAGGCAGGTGGCGGCCCCGCCGAACGGCTCGATTTCCGTAGGGTGGTTGTGGGTCTCGTTCTTGAACATCAGCAGCCATCTCTCGGTCTGCCCGTCCACATCCACATCTATGAATATGCTGCACGCATTGTTCTCCTCGCTGACCTCCAAGTCATCCAGCAAACCGTTCTTCCTGAGGTATTTCGCCCCGATTGTGGCCATATCCATCAGGTTCAGTCCCTTCTTCTCGCGGCCTGTCTCCGAGCGCATCCTCAGGTACAGGGCCATCGTCCCGTCGATGTCCTCCTTGATGAAGGAATCCTCCACGTCGATGCTTTCCAATTCCGTCGTGAATGTCGTGTGGCGGCAGTGGTCGCTCCAGTAGGTGTCCAGAATCCTGAGTTCGGTCTCGTTCGGATCCCTGCCTTCCTCGGTGAAATATTTCACAACCTCGGCGAGGTCGTCGGCGTTCATCGCAAGGCCCATCTTTTTGCAATATGCTTTCAGATCGTCCCCGCTCATATTCCTGAATCCCTCCAGCACGGGAACCGGCTTGACCGCCGCGTGTTCCGTGTCGGCCAGTTTGCTCAGGTCTTTCGCGCGGGATTCCACCGGATTGATGTAGTAGTGGCGGATCTTCTCAAGCGTCTCCTCGGAGGCGTCGGAGTCCACGATCAGAAGTTTGGAACTCTTTATGCTGATCCGCGCCGTGGGGTCGATCAGGTGCACGCAGTCCACAGCCGAGGCCGCCCTCTGGTCGAACTGGCCCGGCAGGTACTCGACAGCGATGTACTTCGCTCCGTCCAGATCGATCGAATCTGTGACAGAGTCGGTCACAATCTCTCCGAAGACGCTGTAGCGGCTCTTCTCCAGAAGATCGGGCGTGAATCCGAACAAGTCATAAACATTAAGCAGCCGAAGCGTTTTCAGCTCCAGCTGCAGGTTCTCGTTGAGTTCCCCCAGGAGGCTCTTTGCCTCCACCTGGAACTCCGGGTGTTTCTCCACGAAAATGCGGTAATTGGACATCTTTGCAAGTTCTTTTTAAGACTATCACAAAGTTAGCCTTTTTGCCCCACATTCACAAAATTTTGGGTATAATTGTCAACTGATTGTAAATGAATATATTTGTAAATGCTGCCAGGCGGATTTGGAGGGCACTGCTTTGTAAAATATTGAATGTCAAAAGGTGATGTTACACCTTCTGACATTCAATGAATTGCGGATTTGTGCCTGGCGTCAGAGCGATGTGGCCTCAGAGATGTGGCTTTTAGTTAAGCCATTTTAGTCAATCCACTGGCTGAAGAAACGCCAGATTTCGGAGCAGGTGTCCATATCCTTGTCGGACCAGGAGTGGTTGCCGCCTTCGACTTTGTAGAGCCAGACTTCGGTGGGTCTGCCGCCTTTCACCGCCGGCCTGCCGGCCTTGAACTGATAGAGGGTGACCTGGTTACGACCCTCGCGGCGAGGAAGCTCGGTGACATATTCCTCGGTACAACCGTTAACAGCGATGATTCTGCTGACCGCCGCCGGAACGGGAATGTACGCTCCCCAGCCGCCTTTGTTCTCCGGGTCGCCGAGCCATTCGGAAGTGTGGTCCTGTGTGCCGTGAACCTCCATGAAAGGAAGCGGATGCTTGTAGGAATATTCAGTCTCCATCCAGTTGAACTGCAGTCCGGCGATCGAGGCCATGGCCTTGAAGGCTTTCGGAGCACGCATCGCGATCAGGTAGATGATGTCGCCGCCGTTGGACATTCCGGTGAGGAATGTATTCTTTGGACTGAGATCGAATCTCTTCTGGAGTTCTTTGGAAAGGGCGATGAGGAACTTGACATCATCGGTCTTCATTCCTTCCTGTGAAGGGTAGCGGACATTCCAGCCCGGTTTACCTTTCGGATCCTTTATACCCTGAGGGTAGCAGACAGCGAATCCGTTCTTGTCTGCGACATCCATCATCGCTTTCTTTCCCTTGAGGGCCGAGCCGCCGTAGCCGTGCAGGACTATCACGAGAGGAGCCCCGGCCTTCAATCCTTCCGGACGGTAGAGGTAATATTCCCGCTCAAGTCCTTGATTTTTCATTGTGTAACGCTCGCACCGTTCCTTTACTGAATATTCCTGTGCCGGACTTTCGCTGGAAGATAAGGACGCTTCGACAGGCTCGGCGTCCGGTTGGCTTGGTACCAGGTTATCGGTCGCTTCGGCAGGGACTGCGTCCGGTTGGCTTATGACTTGATATAAGGTGTACTTGTCTGTCCGGTCGCTGAGCTTGTCGAAGCGACTGTCTATCGTATTGCCATACCCATTGCTTCCCAAAGCGCTGCCAATGGCCAGGAGCGCCGCGATGATCGTGGAGGATAACATGCTGATTGATTGGCTTTTAATGAATATCCTCCCGTCGGATATGGCGGGAGGATAATGTTTATTATTCTGATTTACAAGTTGTTAGTCTCCACGCACTATTTGTTCTCGGCAGCCTCAACGGCCTTGAAATAGCGGTAAGAGTTGACCTTGAGCTCACCGGCGGCCGGCTCGTCAAGCACAACGACACCATTCTCGTGCAGCTGAAGGGCAGAGAGGGTGACATAGTGGCTTACAGGTCCCTCGATGGCGTCCTTGACAGCCTTGGCCTTCTTGCCGCCGAAAGCGAGGACGAGAACCTCCTTGGCACCACACACTGTGGCGACACCGACTGACATGGCCTGTTTAGGAACCTTGTTCACATCGTTGTCGAAGAAACGGGAGTTTACCTCGAGAGTGTCCTGGGTGAGGGTCATGACCCTTGTCCTGGAGTTGAGGGAAGAGAACGGCTCGTTGAACGCGAGGTGTCCGTCCTCGCCGACTCCGCCGAGGAACAGGTCGATTCCTCCGGCAGCCACGATGGCCTTCTCGTAATCCTCGCACTCTTTGGCGAGATCAGGAGCGTTGCCGTTGAGGATGTGGATGTTGCCGGCCGGAACGTCCACCTTGTCGAACAGATTCTTGTGCATGAAGCTGTGGTAGCTCTCCGGATGGCTCTCAGGAAGCCCTACATATTCATCCATGTTGAATGTGATGACATTCTTGAAGGAGATCTCTCCGGCCTCGTACATTCTGACGAGCTCGGCATAGACATCCAGAGGAGTGGAGCCGGTAGGCAGTCCGAGTACGAATGGCTTGTCGGTCTTCTCAGCCTTTGCCTTGATGGCGGCGGCAATGTGGTGGGCGGCCCAGAGGGAACCCTCTTTCTTAGTGTCTCTGATGATGACTTTCATGATTGATGCAGTTTATAAAAAATATTCTTTATTCTTGCTTTCTTGCTTTATTGAATATGTCACCGTGGGTGAGGTGACATATTCATGGATGATTGGTTATTTCAGCCGCAGGAAGACCTCGATGGCCTGGTACTCAGCCATTCCGAGTTCGTCGTAAAGCCTTGCGGTGTTCTGTGTGCGCTCCTCGGCCCTCTGCCAAAACTCCCTCGGGTCATCGCCCGGGAACGGAACGATGTCTTTCTGGGAAAGGTGGCGGAAGATGGCGTGGCGCTTCTCGATGAGCTCGTCAGGGCTGATCGGAACGGCCATGTCAACTCTCCAGAGCTCCCACTCCATCCAGGCACCTCTGTAGAGCCAGATCGTGGTGTCGTTCAGCCAGTCGTTGCCTTCCTCCTTGAGCTGTTCGATGGCCTCAAGGGCGGCCTCGGTGCAGACCCTGTGCGTTCCGTGAGGGTCGGCGAGGTCACCTGCCATGTAGATCTGGTCAGGGTGGATCCTGACGATCAGCTCCTTGATAATGTCAAGGTCTTTCTGTGTGCGAGGCAGTTTCGTCACTCCGCCCGACTCGTAGAACGGCAGGTTGAGGAAGTGGACATTGGTGTTGTCGTTGAGGCCGAAGCTTCTGTCCGCTCCTCTGGCCTCGCTGCGGCGGATGGCCGCCTTGATGGCGAGAAGCTCCTTAGGCTCAGGCTCACCAGGCTTCTTTGAGTCGATGATTTTCTTTACCTCGTCGAACTTGTCTCCGAATCCAAGCTGGTAGGCGGCGTCCATATGCTGAAGCACAACGTCATCGTGCACTGCCAGGTCACCGGAGGTCTCGTAGGCCACGTGCACGTCGTGTCCCTGATGCACGAGACGGATGAATGTGCCTCCCATGGAGATCACGTCATCGTCCGGGTGAGGGGAGAAAATCAGGACTTTCTTAGGGAACGGAGTTGACTTGACAGGCCTTGTGGTGTCGTCAGCGTCAGGCTTTCCGCCCGGCCATCCGGTGATGGTGTGCTGGAAGTCATTGAAAACGTCTATGTTGATCTTGTCGAACGGCCCGTAGAGTTCGATGAGCTCTCCGAGGGAGTTCTCGAAATAGTCCTGCTGCTTCAGCTTGAGGATTGGCTTATGAACCTTCTGGCAGAGCCAAACGACGGCCTTGCGGATCAGGTTCGGTGTCCACTGGCAAGGACCGACCATCCAAGGTGCGACGAGTCTGGTCAGCATAGAGGCTGACATCTCGTCAGTGTAGAATGTGATGTTGTCGTGTTCCTGAAGCCAGGTGGCAGGGCAGGCCGGATCGATGCCGCCCTCCACGACTTTCTTTACCACAGCCGCCTTGTCCTCTCCCCATGCCATGAGGAGGATCCTGCGGGCGCTCATCATCGTGCCGATGCCCATCGTGATGGCGGTCTTAGGGGTGACGGAAATGTCGCCGTTGAAATTGCGGGCCTGTCTCTTTCTGGACTGGTATGAGAGCGGAACGGTGCGTGTGCGGCTCTTCTCTGACGAGCCGGCCTCGTTGAAACCGATCTGGCCGCCTTCGCCGACACCGATCACAAGCAGGTCGAGACCTCTGGCGATCTTGTCAAACTCGGCGCAATAGTCGGATACCTCTTCCTTTGAGACTGTTCCGTCAGGAATATGCACGTTCTCCTTTTTGACATCCACATTGTCAAGGAATTCGGCGTGGAGCCTGTGGTTGCGGCTCTGGACGGAGTCGCTGCCGTATGGGTAATATTCATCAATGGAGAACACCTCGACATTGGCGAAGGAGATCTTGCCTTCCTTGAACTGCTCTGTCAGGTTGCTGTAGAGGGACACAGGTGTGGTTCCTGTGGTCAAACCGAGTTTGAAAGGACGCGGAAGAGCCGCCCTTTCGTGGTCTTTGATGGCTTTGACAATAATGTCTGCCACCTTGTCGCTTCCGATGTTCGCGTCATCGGAAATCTCGGTGGTGATCTTCTCGTAGGAATGGAGAATGCTCTTAGGCAGGTTCTCCTCAATCAATCCACCGTCCTTTGGTAAAGAAAAGTGCTTCATTTTGTTGAGCTTAATAATTTCGTAAAATATGATATGTTTCGCCAGCCCGTTTCCGGACCAAAAGCTCTATGTCGTTTCCGCAAGTCGGACGGTCGCGGATCCCGTGCCTGAAACCACAACTCTTGTGGTGGCTGTCGGCTTAAACCGTACAAATATAATCAGTTTTCCTCATAAGCCGAATCGATTTTTCAGAAAAAATGATGCGCAGTGAATCAGAGCGCAGGCACCTTTTGCCTATCTGATCAGGAAGGCCGTTCCTTCTGAACCGTAAAATGTCCGGCAAACAAGCATATCACCGGACAAGTCACATCAACGGTTACGTTTGTCCGGCCAAACGGCTTTCCACCGGATAAGATGCATCGACAGCGGTGTTTAGGAACATGAAAATAATAAGTTACTTCAGATTAAGAAGCTGTTTTGAATTGTTTGAAATGTTCTTTGAGGTGAAAAAATCTTCATTTTATTCCCGCTTCTTCAGTCAGACGGCACCGCTCGCTATCTTCCTTGGAAGAAGCGGTCGAACCTGAAGTTTTTCACTCTCAACCCAGGAAGAAGCGGTCGAACCTGAAGTTTTTCACTCTCAACCCAGAGCCCGAACCGAGGGCAATCGAACTTGTCCGGGTTGCCGAGGTGGGCAGCAGGGGGAGACTGTCTTAAAAGTATAATTACCACCTCCGAGGATTGAAAATTTGTTGTCGCCCCTGTAGTGGGGCACGGACTTTTCTGCTCTCGTCGAGACTTTTCAGACAGTCTGGGGGGGGGAGAGCTTGCTCTTAACCTTCAAACAAACAATTCAAAACTGTTTCTAAGAGAAGATTTTCGAGGATAGATCTTTTTCGAAGAAGGAGTGTGCCGGTGGCACATGACTGATGAAAAAAGAGAAATAGACCGAAAAGATTCCTTAATATGATGCGGCTTATTGTTTGAAGGTTACTTATCCGGTATAAGTGCTTTTTGCCGGACAAGAGGGATTACGCGTTTTTTCGCATAAGCTTTTTGTTGAATGTTTTGGAATATCGGAGGAAATTCAATAACTTTGCAATCCTTTGAAGCGGAAGTGCAGCGGAAGTGCGAAGTTTCCAAAGGAAAGTCTACTGCCTGAATATGCCCGAATGGCGGAATTGGTAGACGCGTTGGACTCAAAATCCAATGTCCCTTAAAGACGTGCCGGTTCGAGCCCGGCTTTGGGCACCCGACCGAAGTCTCCCTCGTTTTTTTGGGAGACTTCTTCTTTTTTTGTCAGATTCAACCTTACGTCTTTTGCCCAGTACCTTCGGGCGGCGGAAACGCGCGGAGGTGTCGCTCAAGCGCGCCGTGCTGCACCCTCGGGCGACGAAGATGTACGAAAGTGTTGCCCAAGGGAGCCGTGCTGCACCCTCGGGCGACGAAGATGTACGAAAGTGTTGCCCAAGTGAGCCGTGCTGCACCCTCGGGCGACGAAGATGTACGAAAGTGTCGCTCAAGCGCGCCGTGCTGCACCCTCGGGCGACGAAGATGTACGAAAGTGTCGCTCAAGCGCGCCGTGCTGCACCCTCGGGCGACGAAGATGTACGAAAGTGTTGCCCAAGTGAGCCGTGCTGCACCCTCGGGCGACGATAAAGTACGAAAGTGTTGCCCAAGGGAGCCGTGCTGCACCCTCGGGCGACAATAAAGCACGAAAGCGTTGCCCAAGAGAGCCGTGCTGCACCCTCGGGCGACGAAGATGTACGAAAGTGTCGCTCAAGCGTGCCGTGCTGCACCCTCGGGCGACGAAGATGTACGAAAGTGTTGCCCAAGAGAGCCGTGCTGCACTCTTGGGCGACGATAAGTGTGGTTTTCGTTGCCGAAGGGTTTCCTTCATCCATACTTCATTCTGCCCTGCGCCCTTGGGCAACGGGAAGGCGCGGAAGAGTCGCCTGACTGTGCCGCGCGTCACCTTCGGGTGCGGGACAGTCAGGCGTCATCGTTCCCGGGGAGCTCGGCGCCGCCTCCTGCTCCTGTCGTTGGAGGGGTTCAGGTGGCCGGTCGCATGGTCGTGCGGCCATTATATCCGGCATATTCGTTTGATATTTGGAAATTTTTATTATTTTTGTCCTGAAGCCTGCCACACGGCGTCACGTCCCGTGCCGGTGACGCAAGGCAGGAGCGGGATACAGACCGAAAGGGTGACCGATGGTCGCCAAGTTATTTACCAAAGCATCGCTGAACTCATAGGACTCACGAGACTATAACCAAAACATCAATCGATATGAGCGTTTTTACACACACACACACGGCGCGCGCTGCTGACGGCTGCCGCCGCCACCATTCTCATAACATCCTGCGGTAAGAAGGAGGAGACTGTCGGAGTCTCATCCGTGACCGTCACCCCGTCCCGGATAGAGATCATAGAGGGCGAATCTGCGGTGCTGTCCGCCAGTGTCTCTCCCGAAGCCGCGTCCGACAGGGCCGTGGCGTGGTCGTCGTCCGACCGGAGCGTCGCCACTGTTGACAAGGCCGGCACCGTCCATGGCCTCAGACCCGGCACCGCGACCGTCACCGCGACGGCGGAGGGCAAGTCCGGCACCTGCGCTGTGACGGTGAAGGCCAAGGCGGTAAACGTGACGGAGGTCACTCTGGACAAGACCGAGCTGACCCTGACGGAAGGCGAGACGGAGACGCTTACGGCCACGGTGAAGCCCGACAACGCGGACAACCGGAAGGTGACGTGGAGTTCGGACAAGACGGAAATCGCCACGGTCGACGGCGCCGGCAAGGTTACTGCCGTGAAGCCTGGCGAGGCTGTGGTCACTGTGACGACCGAGGACGGCGGGAAGACGGCGACCTGCAAGGTGACGGTGAAGGCCAAGGTGATAGGCGTGACGGAGGTCACTCTGGACAGGACGGAGCTGACCCTGACGGAGGGCGAGACGGAGACGCTTACGGCCACGGTGAGGCCCGACAACGCGGACAACCGGAAGGTGACGTGGAGCTCGGACAAGACTGAGGTCGCCACGGTCGACGGCGCCGGCAGGGTGACTGCCGTGAAGGCCGGCGAGGCTGTGGTCACTGTGACGACCGAGGACGGCGGGAAGACGGCGACCTGCAAGGTGACGGTGAAGGCCAAGGCGGTTCCGGTGACCGGCGTGGAGGTCAATCCGTGGGCGGTGACCCTGTCCGTACGCGGCACCTCCAAACTCTCTTACACGATCAGACCGGCGGACGCGACCAACCAGAATGTGAAATGGGAGTCGGATAACCCGTCCGTGGCCACGGTCGATTCCGACGGCAACGTGAGAGCCGTTTCGGCGGGTGTGGCCAAGGTCAGCGCTGTCACCGAGGACGGCGGCTTCAGGTCAGGCTGCACCGTCACCGTGAAGGAATTCTCTTCCGGGTTCGAGGTTGGCGGCCTGTTCTACAAGACCGCCGAAGGTTACTCTATGGATTTCGTCAAGGTGACCGGTAACCCGGGCGGAGGCAAGTATTCGGGAGATGTCGTGGTTCCCGGTACGGTTGAGTATGACGGGATTACCTATACCGTCAAAGGGGTCGGGAATAGGGCCTTTGAAGGGTGCGGTGATCTAAGGAAAGTCACTATCTCGGAGGGGATATATAAGATCGGAGCCTATGCCTTCTTTGCTTGCGGGAATCTTGAACGTGTCATTTTACCTTCCACGTTAGAAAATATTGATGGTTCAAATCCGGTGTTTGAAGGTTGTTCTAAACTTGAGATTACCACAACCGTGCCGAGGGAAGGTCAAGAGAACTACTGCTATCTGTATGACAAGGCTTTGTATATGCACGTGGGTCGGACAGAGAGAGAGATTCTGAGTTGGATTCCTGAAAAGAAGACCGGTACGGTGGTGATAAAGGAAGGCACTACGAAGATTGGGTACTCTTCTATTCGTCGAACAAATGTTGATAAGATAGTTATCCTTGAGTCTGTCAAATCCATAGACATCTACACATTTGTGTCATGCAAAACTCCTTTGGTACTTGAACTGAACTGGAAGACCAAGGAGGATGTTGACGAGATAACAACAAAAATGTCATCTTTTTCCTTTAACGGCACAGACCGCTCAGCCGTCAAGGTGACGGTTCCTAAAGGCACTAAGTCCTATTACGAGTCCCACTGGCTCTGGTCGAACCTCGGCGGCATCGAGGAGCGCCCATAGAGCGCCCGTAGAGTTTCCATGGAGTCCCCGTAGCTCGCTGAAAAAGCGCCGCGGTTGCCTCGTGTGTCTTTCGCGGCAGTCTCGTGAGTGAAAAGCCGCGATCTGCTCACGGGAGGGTCTGCCAAGGTTGTCTCGTGAGCGAAAAGCCGCATTCTGCTCACGGAGTGGCCTTCCGAGGATGTCTCGTGAGTGGAACGGCGTGTTCTGCTCACGGAAGGGTCTTCCAAGGTTGTCTCGTGAGCGAGACGGCGCGATCTGCTCACGGGAGGGTCTGCCAAGGTTGTCTCGTGAGCGAAAAGCCGCATTCTGCTCACGGAGTGGCCTTCCGAGGATGTCTCGTGAGTGGAACGGCGTGTTCTGCTCACGGAAGGGTCTTCCAAGGTTGTCTCGTGAGCGAGACGGCGCGATCTGCTCACGGGAGGGTCTTCCGAGGTTGTCTCGTGAGCGAAAAGCCGCGTTCTGCTCACGGAAGGATCTTCCAAGGTTGTCTCGTGAGCGAGACGACGCATTCTGCTCACGGGAGAGTCTGCCAAGGTAGTCTCGTGAGCGAAACGGCGCGTTCTGCTCACGGAAGGGTCTTCCGCGGTTGTCCCGTGAGCGAGACGGTGCGTTCTGCTCACGAAAGGCTCTGCCGAGGTTGTCTCGTGAGCGAGACGGCGCATTCTGCTCACGGAAGGGTCTGCCGAGGTTGCCTCGTGAGCGAAACGGCGCGATCTGCTCACGGGAGAGTCTGCCAAGGTTGTCTCGTGAGTGAGACGGCGCATTCTGCTCACGGGAGGGTCTTCCGAGGTTGTCTCGTGAGCGAGACGGCGCGTTCTGCTCACGGGAGGGTCTGCCGAGGTCGTCTCGTGAGCGAGACGGCGCGTTCTGCTCACGAAAGGGTCTTCCGAGGTTGTCTCGTGAGCGAGACGGCGCATTCTGCTCACGAAAAGGTCTGCCAAGGTCGTCTCGTGAGCGAAACGGCGCGTTCTGCTCACGAAAAGGTCTGCCAAGGTCGTCTCGTGAGCGGAACGGCGCGTTCTGCTCACGGGGGAGTCTGCCGAGGTCGTCTCGTGAGCGAGACGGCGTGTTCTGCTCACGGAAGGGTCTTCCAGGGTTGTCTCGTGAGCGAGACGGCGCATTCTGCTCACGGGAGGGTCTGCCGCTGTGCTTCTGGGCGACGAAGAGTGTGTGTTGTCACCGAAGAGTCCCGTCATCCTTACTTACGTAATTCTGCCCTGCACCACCGAGCGACAAAATGGTACGAAAGTGTCGCCCAAGCGTGCCTCGCTGCACTCTCGGGCGACGATAAGAGCCAAAAGCGTTGCCCTGGAGTGTCGTCTTGGAGTGGCGCGAGGAATGTGGGAACGCTATTTCATCGTCACCGAGATGACGGTTGCCCTGGAGTGTCGTCTTGGAGTGGCGCGAGGAAGGATTCTGGAACGATCAAAGGAGCATAAATGGATGGTTTTGCTCTTGTCAAAGACAAAAACGCATACGACGGTGGCATTATATGGAGAAAATGCGGCCGTCGTGATTGGTCAAGGCTCCGGGGGTGCGTTTCAGGGGATTTAGTTCCGATGTCTTAGGCTTATAACTTATTATTTTTTGTATATTTGTGAATCGGGATGGCTTCGGGAGGCGAGGATGCCGATTGGAGGAGGCCTTGATTAACCATTTAAGATTCTGGAAAGCACTATGTACAAGAGAGTTTTGCTTAAATTGAGCGGAGAGAGCCTGGGCGGGTCCGTTGGAAAGGGACTAGATCCGGAGAGTCTGCGGAAATATTCAAAGGAGATCGCGCAGGCGGCGAAGGCCGGGTTGCAGATCGCCATTGTCAACGGAGGGGGCAACATATTCAGAGGTCTTCAGGGTCTTGACAAGGGATTCGACCGCGTCGAGGGAGACAGGATGGGAATGCTGGCTACGGTGATAAACTCATTGGCGCTCAGTCAATTCATCAAGGACGAAGGCGTGAAGGCAGAGGTGTTCTCAGCCACTCCGATGGAACCGCTTGTACGCTACTATAACCGTGACAACGCCGTCAAGGTGCTGGAGGAGGGGGGCGTTGCCCTCATCGCCGGGGGAACGGGCAGCCCGTTCTTCACTACTGATTCCGGCGCGGCTCTCAGGGCTCTTGAGATCAAGGCCGATGTCGTGCTGAAAGGAACACGTGTCGATGGAGTCTATACCGCTGACCCAGAGAAAGATCCTACCGCTGTCAAGTACGATGAACTGACCTTTGACGAGGCGATGGCGAAGCATCTCAAGGTTCTCGACCAGACCGCATACGCCCTATGCAATGACGGGAATATGCCGATCATCGTCTTCGATGTGAACGGCGAGGGCAACCTGCTGAAACTGGTCAACGGAGAGAAGGTCGGGACGCTTGTCCATAAATAGTCTTGTTGGAAACGGACAAGGGTACGACCACAAAAGATTGATAAATAACAATTAACACAATACACTATGCTTACAGACAAAGCGAAAGAAATCATCAGCGGAGTGAAGTCCAAAATGGAAGACTCAGTGCTGTTCCTTGAGGAAGACCTCAAGACCTACCGTGTCGGAAAGGCCAATCCGTCCATCCTCAACAATGTGACCGTGGATTACTACGGAACTCCGACACCTGTCCCTCAGGTGGCTTCGGTGACTGTTCCTGACGCCAGGACCATCGCCATCCAGCCTTGGGAGAAGAATATGATCCCTGTGATCGAGAAGGCTATCATCAACGCCAACCTCGGTTTCACCCCTTCAAACAACGGTGAGGTCATCCGCTGCCCTGTTCCGCCTCTCACAGAGGAAAGACGTAAGGAGCTCATCAAGAAGGCCAAGGCTACCGGCGAGAACATCAAGGTCGCTGTCCGCAATGCCCGCCGCGATGGAGTTGACGCTCTGAAGAAGGCCGAGAAGGCCGGAGAGTTCTCCGAGGACGTGCGCAAGGAAGGTGAGGACGAGATCCAGAAGGTCACCGATGCGAAAGTGAAGGCGGTTGACGAGCTCGTGTCAGCGAAGGAGAAGGAGATACTGACCGTCTAATGAAAGCCTTGAGGCGGCTTGAATGAATGTTCATCCGCTATTTTGGCATATTCATTAAATTTTTAGGAACATTTTCTTCCGATTTTACTATCTTTGCATCGTTATGATGATGAGCACACGATTTTATTCTTTCGGATTTTATTTCTTTTACCGCGGCAGGTAGAGGACCGGACGAGCGTGTGCAGGAATATTCAGAAAAAAGGTAGATGAATATACGGCTGTCCGGTGCTTTTCCGGGCAGCTTTTTTTATTTGGTTGATTTCTTCACCGCTGCGGTGAGAGCAAGTCCCTCCCATAAGGGGAGGGTGACGTGAAATGATGATGAATATGACAAAAGTCGCGATACAAGGTTACCGAGGGTGCTTCCACGAGCAGGCGGCACGGGAGTTCTATTCCGCGCGAGGGGAGGAGATCTCCATCGTGGAATGCCCGACCTTCGAGGGACTGTTCAAGGCTGTGGCATCCGGCGAGGCACAGGCGGCGGTGATGGCCATCGAGAACACGATCTCCGGAGGTCTCATCCCGAATTTCGAGCTGCTTAGGTCGAACCCCTACAAGATCAAGGGTGAGGTGTATATCCCCATACATCAGAACCTTATGGCTCTTCCAGGACAGGACATCCACAACATAAAGGAGGTTCGGACGCACTATATGGCCATCAACCAGACCCGTCAGTTTTTTGAGCGTAACTGCCCGTGGATCACGATGGTGGAGTCCGAGGACACGGCCAAGAGCGCAATCGACATCGCCGCTGAGGGCTTGAGGGGAGTAGGGGCTGTGGCTTCAGAGCTTGCTGCTGAGCAGAACGGGCTGGAGATCTTGGCCCGCAGCATCGAGACCTACAAGCAGAACTTCACCCGCTTCCTGATTCTGGACGACGCCATCACGGTTCCCCGCCGTGAAATCAACAAGGCGTCCCTCTGCTTCACCCTGCCTCACAAGCCGGGTTCTTTGGCGCAGGTGCTTACGATTCTCTCGTTCTACGACATGAATCTCACCAGAATCCAGTCCCTGCCGATCCCCGGGCAGGAATGGCAGTACTTTTTCTATGCAGACATCAAGTTCGCGACCTACGGACGCTACCGTCAGGCACTCAGGGCGGTCAGACCTCTGATGGAAGGACTTAACATTTTAGGCGAATATAAATCTTCGATGTAATCATGATCATTGAACCGGCAAAAAGAACATCATCTGTTCAGGAATATTACTTCTCCCGCAAACTTAAAGAGATGGACGCGCTCAATGCGGAGCGTGTGGCTCGCGGGGAAGACAGGATAATCAATTTGGGAATAGGCGCTCCGGACGGGATGCCGCCACAGGCCGCTATCGAAGCTTTGGTCGAGGCTGCCCGCAAGCCAGGCAACCACGCCTACCAGAGCTATAAGGGGCTTCCAGCGTTGAGACAAGCCTTTGCGGATTGGTATTCAAGATATTACGGAGTGACGCTGAATCCGGATGGGGGCATACAGCCGCTTGTCGGATCCAAGGAGGGAATCCTTCTGATCTCTATGGCATTTGTCAATCCGGGAGACAAGGTGTTGGTTCCGGATCCGGGCTATCCGACCTACACTTCGGTATCTAAACTTGTTGGAGCCGAGATTGTCACGTACGATCTGACGGAGGAAAACCATTGGTGGCCGGATTTCGACGCTTTGGAGAGGATGGATCTTGAGGGTGTGAAGATTATGTGGACGAACTATCCGAATATGCCGACCGGAGCCAAGGCTACTCCCGAGCTTTATCAGAGGCTGGTGGATTTCGGGCGCAAGCACAAGATATTGATAGTGAATGACAATCCATATTCATTCATCCTTTGCGGGAAGCCGCTGTCGATTCTGGCGGCGAAAGGGTCGGAGGAGTGTTGCCTGGAACTGAACTCGCTTAGCAAGGCGCACAATATGAGCGGTTGGCGAATCGGGATGGTCGGCGGCGCTCCGGAATATATCGCCGAAGTGCTGAAGGTCAAGAGCCAGATGGACTCGGGAATGTTCAAGCCGCTGCAACTCGCGGCGGTCGAGGCGCTTAACCAGTCTCCTGAATGGTTTGAGGAACTTAATTCTGAATATGTCCGCAGACGTGTCGCCGCGGGTCGTATATTCAAGACTCTGGGGGCGGTTTATGACCACGACACCGCGGGGCTGTTCCTTTGGGGAAGGGTGCCTTCGGAATATGCCGGGAACGGGATGACGGCAGGGGAAGTGCTTTCGGAACGGGTTCTGCGGCAGGCAGGTGTGTTCATCACGCCGGGCTTCATATTCGGAAAGAATGGTAATGACTACATCCGGATTTCGCTTTGCGCCAAGCCGGAGGTGCTTGAGCGCGCGAACAAAAAAATAGAAAAAGTAATAAAGAATATTTTATGATAGTAGGTATTATAGGATTAGGTCTGATAGGCGGCTCGATGGCCATCGACCTGAAGAGAAGAGGATTCGCCCGGATAGTTCTTGGGGTGGAGGCTGACCCGGTGAACGCCGCCGCGGCCGAAAGGATGGAACTTGTGGATGAGATCGCCCCGTTCGAGGAGTGCGTCCGCAGGAGCGACATCACTGTGATAGCCATACCGGTCGGCTCCGCTGTGAAGATGCTCCCGCAGGTACTCGACATATTCAAAGAGGAAGGGAACGGGAAGAAGATCGTGATAGACACTTGCTCCACGAAGAGCAACATTGTCCGCGCGGCGCACTACCATCCCCTCCGCTGCCGCTTCGTGGCGACACACCCGATGGCCGGCACTGAATATTCAGGGCCTTGGGCCGCGATGCCGAACCTCTTTGATGGCCGCGCCTGCATATTCGCAAACACCGAGGATTCAGATCCGCAGGCGGTCAAGGTGGTTGAGGAACTGTATGATGCGTTGAATATGCGTCCGCTCTTTATGAACGCCGACAGCCACGATGTGCACACCGCATACGTGTCGCATATCTCTCACGTCACTTCCTTTGCTCTGGCACTTACGGTTCTTGACAAGGAAAAAGACGAGAAGCACATTTTCGACCTTGCATCCGGAGGCTTCTCATCCACCGTCCGCCTTGCGAAGAGCTCCGCCGAGATGTGGACCCCGATTCTGGAGCAGAACAGGGACAATGTGCTGCACGTCATTGACACATATTTGGAAAAGATGAGGCTGTTCCGTGACGCTATCGCTGACTATGACGGCGGACGGATCACGGAACTCATCCACGAAGCAAACAGGATTAAAAAGATTTTGAGATAGTTATGGAACGTACACTTGACATCATCCCCGTCTCCGAGTGGGGATTTTTCGACGAGAGCATTCCCCCTCTCGTTATCGCCGGTCCTTGCAGCGCCGAGTCTGAGCTGCAGGTGATGATGACCGCCAAAGGCCTTCACGAATTCGGCATCCATGTTTTCCGCGCGGGAATATGGAAGCCCCGCACCCATCCCGGATCCTTCGAGGGTGTCGGCACACCAGGCCTTAAGTGGCTCCAGAAGGTGAAGAATGAATATGGAATGAAGGTCTGCACCGAGGTCGCCAATGAGAAGCACGTCTATGAATGTCTGAAATATGGCATAGACATGGTCTGGATCGGAGCACGGACTACGGCTAATCCGTTCCTCGTGCAGGAGATCGCCGACGCGTTGAGGGACACGGATATTCCGGTCTTGGTCAAGAATCCTGTGAATCCTGACATTGATCTATGGGTCGGGGCTCTCGAAAGACTCAACCGGGCGGGGATCAGAAAACTGGGCGTTATCCATCGCGGATTCTCTACCTCGCAGAAAATCCCGTACAGAAATTTTCCGGGCTGGCAGATGGCGGTTGAGCTTCGCACACGTTACCCTAAGCTTCCGTTCTTTGCGGATCCGAGTCATATGGGGGGCTCACGCCAGTATCTCAAAGAGTTGTCACAGAGGGCGATGGATCTTGGCTTGGACGGCCTGATGATCGAGTCCCATTGCGATCCTTCCTGCGCGTTGAGCGATGCCAAACAGCAGTTGGTTCCGTCAGATCTGAAGGCTTTGCTTGAGAGCCTGACCGTCCGCCAGAAGGTCTCCAATGACAAGGAATATAACGAAGGCATCGAGCAGCTCCGTTCCCAGATTGACATCATCGACGAGAACCTGCTTGTGGCCCTTGGCTCCAGAATGGAGATCTCCCGCAGGATAGGCGAGTTCAAGAAGGCGCACAACATCGCCATTGTCCAGGCCGCCCGCTGGGACAGCATCCTCTCCTCGATGATAGAGAAAGGCAAGGACTACGGCCTCTCCGAGGAGTTCATCACAGCCTTTTTCACCGCCATCCACGATGCTTCAGTCGCGGAACAGAACAGGATTCTGGAGCGGTAGTGTCGCTGCCAGGTCGTGGATTGATGAAAGGGAAATCTCTATGGCAAATTTTGCACGTTACCAAAATTTGCCATAGAGATTTCCCTTTCTTTCCCCTGTCACTCAACCGGTAGCCGCTGGCTCGCCCTGTCGAAGCGACTTTACTACAAAACCCTTGTCATATAATCTTCCAACCGTCGATGCGGCGGTTTGCGGTGGAGAAGTTCACGCCGATTTTGAACACTCTTCTCGGGTCGTCGGCGAACGGGCGGGCGTAGCCTTTCTCCTCGAT
>ERZ824488.1093-NODE-1093-length-31935-cov-6.744950_pt1 | contig 31935 bp, 25 predicted proteins | sample MGYA00519936_ERZ824488 | MGnify/ENA primary metagenome ERZ824488 (study PRJEB31778, sample SAMEA3449153) | human gut metagenome | biome: human gut; feature: human-associated habitat; material: faeces | place: United Kingdom | collected 2010/2012 ... | reverse complement strand
CTCATATACTAACACATTAAAGAACGTTTGTAAAGTCTTTTATTATTTATCCTATATATTTCATATATTTATTTAGGTGAGTTTAATGAAAAAAATATATATCACTATAATTATTATGCTTATATTAATCATTCTTTGTTTATGTTATTTTTATAAAAATAAAAGTTATCTAAAATACACAACAGTAAATGTTAACTTAGATAAAGAGAATAAAATTAGTTCTATTGATGATGAACATAAAAATATTGTTAAAATATATTTTCCTATTACTAATTATCCAAAACTAGATCAAAAAGTAGAAAAAGAAATTGAAAAACATGTGAAAGAATTTAAAGATGGCATATCTAATTACTCTATTCAAAGAGATATTTATTATACATTATATATTAATTATGATAGATATGATTATAAAAACTATATTTCTATTGTACTTAATATTGAAACATTCTTAGGTGGAGCACACCCAGACCACATTATTAAAACAATTGTTTTTGATAAAGATAAAAATAAAATTATACTAGGAAGACGGGAAGTGGAAAAAGATAGACAATTTAAACAAAACTATAGAATAATTAAATAATTTATGCTATGTTTAATATAAGAACAGGAAAGAGGGTGATGGTTTTATGAATCTGAATCAGTTGCATTACTTTGTGACACTGGCACATATAGAACACTATACCAGAGCGGCGGAAATGCTGTCCATTACGCAGCCAAGTCTCAGCCATGCCATAAGTATGCTGGAGCAGGAGCTTGAGACAAACCTGTTTGAAAAAAGAGGGCGTAACGTTGTACTGACAAAGTACGGAAAAGTATTTCTGGAATATGTAGAAGAAGCTTTAAAGATTTTGGACAGTGGTGTAAAAAAGACAAGGGCGTTGACAAGTGACACCGGCGGGGTGATCGATCTCGCATATATTTTTACGCTTGGAAGTGTATTTGTTCCACAGCTTGTAGGCGGTTTTTTGAAGGAACACGAAGACTGGGATGTGAATTTCCGTTTTTCTGTCGGAAATACGACAGAGATTATACAAGGGTTGAAAGAGGAGAAGTATGACATCGCTCTCTGCTCGCGAAAAGAAAAAGAATCCGGGATTGATTTTGTACCGATCGCTAAGGAAAAATTGGTTGTTGTTGTTCCAAGAGACCATGAGCTTGCCGGAAGAGGATCTGTTGATCTGAAGGAAACACTTCCTTATCCCCAGGTATATTTCACCAAGAACAGCGGGCTCAGACCGGTGATCGACCAGTTGTTTGAACAGACCGGAGGGACACCGAAGATAGCATATGAGATTCTGGAAGATGCATCGATGGCAGGTCTTGTGGCAGAAAATTTTGGAATTGCGGTAATGCCGGAGATTCCTATACTTAAAAATCTGAATGTAGATGTACTGGATATTGAGAATCCACCATACGAACGTTATATATATCTGGCGAAGCTGAAGGAAAAATATCTGGCGCCGGTTGTAAAAGAATTTATTGAATATGTAAAAGAAAGCAATGGGAAGGCACTTTAATAGGCCTTCCCATCTCTTTTGACAAACTGGATGAAACGTTTGACAGCGGGAATCTGGTATTTGTCGCGGATGTATCCCATATAAACGGTGTGGGTAAGGTCTGCATCGGCAAGCGGGAGTACGGTTACATTTGCCTGATCAACCGCATCGACCCTGGCAACCAGGGCGATTCCGAAATCTTCGGCAACCAGGGCAGCAATTGCGTTTTCATCCGGACACTCACAGACGATGTTTACCTTCAGCTTCTTTTCTTTATAGAAGTTACGGGTGAAGCCACCGAGTCCGGAATAGCGGTCATACCCGATCAGAGGATAGTCAGTAAGGTCACTGCAACAGACGGATTCTTTCTGGACAAGAGGATGTTCTTTTGGAGTAATTACAACCATATTCTGGTTCAGAATGGGTACAAAGGAAATATCCGGTTCATCCGCAACGAAAGAACCAAAGATCACATCGTGGCGGTCGGATTTGAGCCCCTGGATCATATCTGCAGTGTGCGTTTGGTTAAAATTGAAGGTTACATGCTTGTTGCGGTCTATATCTAGGAAGGATCGCACTGTATGCGGAATATAGTAGTTTGCCAGCGGAAATACATAGGCGATATCAATATGTCCGCCGCTTCCGGCAAGCTGCTTCATCTTATGCTCGGCAATATGTACCTCCTCGAGGATCCGGTTGACATGTTCCAGGAAGACGCGGCCGGATTTGGTGAGGACAACATTGCGTCCCTGATGTTCAAAAAGCATCAGTCCAAGTTCTTCTTCCAGAAGCGACATGGACCGGCTGAGGCTTGGCTGGGAGATCTTAAGTACTTCTGCAGCCTGTCGGAAATGCTGCAGGGTTGCTACTTTTTGGAAATATTCAAGCTGATTTAGCGTCATGGTAAAAAATCCTTTCTATATTATATAAAATAATCATACCATAACTGATGCCAAAAAGCTATCAAAAACACACATAAGATATATTTGAACTATCAAATGATATCGTCTATAATTTAACTATCAAGAGGTTGTTTAAAAATTAACAAAAATTGGGCAAACGTTAAAAACATTCTCAAAGAACAAAGAAATAAATTTCGATGGAAGAAGAAAAGGAGAACAAATCATGGCAGAGAGAATTACAGGACACACAGAACTTATCGGACTTATGGCTTATCCAATCAGACATTCAAGCTCACCGGCAATGCATAATGAAGCATTTGCTTACCTTGGACTGGATTATGCTTACCTTGCATTTGAAGTTGACAACAGCACACTGGAAGATGCAGTAAAAGGACTTCGTGCTCTGAAAATGGTAGGATCTAACGTGTCTATGCCAAATAAAACAGTTGTTGGACAGTATCTGGACAAATTATCTCCGGCAGCAGAGCTTTGTGGAGCAGTTAACACAATCGTAAATGAAGATGGTGTTTTAACAGGACACATCACAGACGGCATCGGATTCATGCAGGCATTAAAAGATAACGATATCGATGTGATCGGAAAGAAGATGACAATCGCAGGCGCAGGCGGAGCTGCTACAGCAATTGAAATCCAGGCTGCACTTGACGGCGTAAAAGAAATCTCTATTTTCAATATTCATGATAAATTCTGGGCAAATGCTGAAGAAACAGTAAGAAAGATCAATGAAAAGACAAATTGCAAAGCTACTCTTTACGATCTGGATGACAAAGAAAAATTAAGAGAAGAAATGAACGATTCATACATCTTCGTAAACGGAACAGGTGTTGGTATGAAACCACTGGAAGGAATGTCAGTTGTACCGGATAAATCATTCTTCCGTCCGGAACTTATTGTTATTGATGTTCCTTACTCACCACTGGAAACAAAGATGCGTTCTATGGCAAAAGAAGTTGGATGTAAGACAATGAACGGTCTTGGAATGATGTTATTCCAGGGAGCAGCAGCATTCAAACTCTGGACAGGAAAAGAAATGCCGATCGAACACATGAAAGAAGTATTAAACATCAGATACGATGATTAATACCTGGCAGGCTTGTATTGAATTTAAGAAGAAATCGAAAAAATTTGAAAAACAGGAATGTGAGGAAAAGAGATGAATAAGAAATACATACCCAGCGCCCTGATCCTTTATTTAAACTACTTTATCCACGGTGTCGGATGTTCCATCCTTGGACAGGCAGTCATCAAGGAAGCACTTGCCGCTTCCTGGGGCGTAGAAGTTATGGCAATCACTGCAATTTCAGCAGCACTCGGACTTGGACGTCTGATCGCGCTTCCGTTCGCCGGACCGCTTTCTGACAAACTCGGACGTCGTATTTCAACAGCGATCGGTAGTGGATCCTATGCAATCTACCTGATCGGACTTGCACTTGCATTTAATGCAGGAACAAATGGCGGATACCAGATCGCATATATCTGTGCAATCGTTGGTGGTATCGCAAACTCTTTCCTGGATACAGGAATTTACCCGGCTGTTTCAGAAATCATTTACAAAGCACCGGGCGTTGCAACTATGGGAATCAAATTCTTTATTTCTGTATCGCAGATGCTCTTACCGTTCGTACTTGGTGTAACTGTCACTACAACAGCAACAGGAGCAACCTCTTACAACACACTGTTCTATGCATGTGGAATCGCTTATCTTGTACTTCTGGTACTGGTTATGATATTCCCACTCCCGGATACAGATCAGAAAGCAGCGGGAAAGAAAGAAGGCCTGATCGACAGCTTAAAGCATACCCATTTCTCTGTAGAATCCATCGCAATGATCCTGATCGGATTCACATGTACAGGTACCTTCCAGTTATGGCTGAACTGTGCACAGAACTTTGCAAAAGAGAATGTTGGCTGGGCTGATCCGTCCATCATGCAGACATACTATTCAGCAGGAACAATGCTTGCACTCGTTGTAACTGCACTTTTAACAAGAAAGATCAAAGACGTAAGATTTATCCTGGGATACCCGGTAATCTGTCTTGTAACAATGATCGCTGTTCTGGTTGGGAAGAGCCAGACACTTATGATTGCAGGTGCATTCCTGATCGGATGGGCAGGAGCAGGCGGACTTCTTCAGATCGCAACTTCTGTATGTAACATGCTTTTCCCGAAGATCAAAGGAACTGTAACAGCACTTGTTATGATCGCATCTTCCCTGTGTAACTACACCATCCTTACAGCAGCATCCAAAATGCAGCCGTCACAGGTTATGGTTATGAATATCGTTCTTACAGCAGTTGGAGTCCTTCTTGGATTATTTGTAAACTTACGTTATACTAAGATGGTAGAACAGGCTCAGGCTGACAACTAGAAAAAGGAGAAAACAGACATGAGTAAATATGTAGAAGTTCGTGGTGTTAAGATCGGTGAAGGAGTACCGAAAATCTGTGTACCGATCGTCGGAAAGACAAAAGAAGAAATTCTTGCAGCAGCAAGATCTTTTGAGGATGTTGCGCTTGATGTTGTAGAATGGCGTGTAGACTGGTTCGAAGGTGTATTTGACTTCGCACAGGTTGAAGATGTATTAAAAGACCTTCGTCCGGCACTTGGCGAAACTCCGATTCTTTTCACATTCCGTACTTCCAAAGAAGGCGGCGAAAAAGCAATCGAAGCTGACGCATATGCAGAGCTGAACAAGAAAGCAGCAGCAACAGGACTGGTTGACCTTGTGGATGTAGAAGCATTTACAGGGGACGAAGTTGTAAAAGATATCATCGAAGGCGCGCATGCACACGGCGTAAAAGTCGTTGCATCCAACCATGACTTCGATAAGACACCGGACAAAGACGATATCGTAGGACGCCTTGTGAAAATGCAGGAACTTGGCGCAGATATCCCGAAAATTGCAGTAATGCCACAGTGCAAAAAGGATGTACTTACACTTCTTGAAGCAACACGTGAAATGGCAGAAGAACATGCAGACCGTCCGATCATTACAATGTCTATGGCAGGTACCGGACTGATCAGTCGCCTGTGCGGTGAAGTATTCGGTTCAGCACTTACTTTCGGGGCAGTAGGAAAAGCTTCTGCACCTGGACAGATGAATGCATCAGATTTAAGAGAAATCCTGACTCTGATCGATAAGAGCATCTAGTGAAGAAACATCCGGAGAAGTCCTGTGGCGGATCCGTTATGTTTAACCTGAATGAAGAGTGAAAAAGGCAGGATAAAGACCCGCAGTCATACCGGGGATTCCGGTGGATTGAGGGCCTTTATCATATTCTGGTTTTGTTAAAAAACTAACCGATTTCTGAAAGTGAAAAATTATAGAAAATTTTGCTATTTAAAGAGAGAAAAGCAAATAGAAAAAATAGACAAATTCTTCGGTAATTGATATCATTTTTGTATGATTACATGAATGGAGGGCAAATGCGAATGAAGAAAACAGTAATCTGGCTGGATAACTATCTGGAAGAATTTTTTATGGTAATAAGCCTGATCCTGATGACAGTGATCATGGGGATCCAGGTGTTTTCCAGATATGTACTCGGCTCAGCGCCGTCCTGGTCGGAGGAGATTACCCGTTACCTGTTTGTATGGTCGGGATTTTTGAGCGTCAGCTATTGCACAAAAAAATGTATTTTCATTAAGATCGAACAGTTTGTGTCAATTTTCCCACGAAGAGGGAAGGCACTTTTTAAACTGGTTAACCATACCTTTGAACTGATGGTATTTCTTTACCTGATACCGTTTGCGTTTAAGTATATGATGTCAGCAGTAGAGAGCGGACAGGTAAGTCCGGCGTGCCACATCCCGATGTATTATGTGCAGGCAGCACCGCTTGCAAGTTTTATCCTGGTAGCGATCCGTATTATCCAGCGATGGTTTGCAGAATTAAAAGTAGTAAGAGAAAAAGATGAGAAAGGAGAAAAAGCATGCCGGCAGCAGTAGTATTTATCTTATTTGTAATCTGTCTGATCATTGCCATTCCGGTATCGATCGCACTTACAATCGCATCGGTCCTTCCGGGTGCTTTTGATCCATCCTTCACAGCCAGCGGACAGTTTGTGATCCGTTCTATGCTGGGAGGAATTGACAGCTTTCCTCTCCTTGCGGTTCCGATGTTCGTACTTTCCGGAATCATCATGGCAAGAGGCGGCATTTCCAAAAAATTATTTGATGTATTTTCCTATTTTCTTGGAAATCTGACAGCGGGTCTGCCGTGCGCGGTCATTGTAACCTGTCTGTTTTATGGTGCAATCTCAGGCTCCGGACCGGCGACGGTTGCAGCAGTCGGAAGTATGACGATCCCGATTCTGATCGAGCTTGGATACGATAAGGATTTTTCCGCGGCGATCGTAGCCGTGGCAGGTGGTCTTGGAGTTATTATTCCACCAAGTATTCCGTTTATCATGTTCGGAAGTGCTTCCGGTGAATCAGTAAGTGATCTGTTTATTGCAGGGATCATTCCGGGACTTCTGATCGGCGGACTTCTGATGGTTTATGCAGTTTATTACTGTAAAAAGAATGGAGAGGACAAAGAAAAGATCCAGAAAGTAGTCGGGGAACTTCATGAGAAAGGACTTCTGAAGGTTTTAAAAGAAAGCTTCTGGGCACTTTTGAGTCCGGTTATCATTCTGGGATGCATCTATTCCGGAATCGCATCGCCGACAGAAGCGGCAGTCATTTCGGTATTTTATGCACTGATCGTCAGCCTGTTTATTTATAAGACGATGACGTTTAAAGATATCTGGCCGGTACTGGTGGAAGGCGTGCGCACCTATGCACCGATCATGTTTATCCTTGCAGCATCGATTGCATTTTCAAGAGTTCTGACTCTGATGCAGATCCCACAGATGGTAAGCACCTGGATCCTGACGCACTTTACCAATAAGATCGTCCTGCTTCTGGTGATCAATGTATTCCTTCTGATCGTGGGAATGGTCATGGATACCACACCGGCAATCCTGATCCTGACACCGATCCTTCTGCCGATCGTAACAGCAGTCGGCATGAATCCGATCCACTTTGGAATCATGATGGTTGTCAACCTTGCAATCGGATTTGTAACACCGCCGATCGGAGTCAATCTGTTTGTGGCAAGCTCGCTTACAGATATCCCGATCATGCGGATTTCCAAACATGCGATGCCAATGATCGGCTACTTCCTTGTTGCGCTTTTGCTAATTACATTTATCCCGGCGATCAGCCTGGTACTGATATAGGAGGTAGCAGTATGAAGAAAGCAGTAAGAATGGCGGTAGCGGCAGGAATGTGTGCGGCACTTGCACTCAGTGCGGGGTGTCAGAAAAAGACGGTTGCGGATGATGAAGTACAGCGATATGCATGGCCGCTTGCAACGGCAAGTCCGGAGGATACCGTAACACAGATCTATGCAGAAAAATTTGCGGAAGAAGTAGAAGAATTAAGTGATGGCAAGATGAAGATCCAGGTTTATCCGAACGGTACGATCGGAGGGGACAGAGAGCTTCTGGAGAGCTGTAAGGATGGGGATATTCCGTTTGTGATCCAGAATACCGCACCGCAGGTAACTTTCATGCCGGACCTTGCGGTGTTTGATATTCCGTGCCGATTCAGTACAATTGATGAAGTACGTGAAAAGGTAGATGATCCGGAGTTCTATGGACTTCTGGAGGACGTCTATGAGAATGGCGGGTATAAGCTCCTTGGCTATGCAGACCAGGGATTCCGTGTCATGTCAACGAATAAAATGGTCGAATCATTGGCTGATTTTAAAGGACAGAAGATCCGTACCATGGAGAATTCCTACCATATGGATTTCTGGAAAAAACTGAAAGCATCTCCGACACCGATGAGTTTCAGTGAGGTGTATATCGGGCTGCAGCAGGGAACCATTGATGCCCAGGAGAATCCATACGAGGTTATCGTATCCAACAAGCTTTATGAACAGCAGGATTATGTTGTGGAAACCAATCACCTGCCGCATCTGATCTCTCTGATCGTCAGTGATGAATTTTTTCAGGATCTGCCGGAAGATAAGCAGGCAATCCTTGTAGAAGCTGCTGAGATCGCCAAAGAAGAGGCTCGCCAGGCATCGGATGACCGGATTGCAGACAAGATCAAAGTAATTGAGGACAGTGGAACACAGATTGTTACACTTAGTGATGAACTGAGAGCGGAAATCCGTGAGGCAGTGCAGCCGGTTTACGATGAAATCGAGAAAAATGTGGATAAAAAACTCTATAATGCCTATATGAAATAGCAAAAAAATACGGAAAATCAGGGAAATCTGTAATTGATTGAAATTTTTTGTTGAAAAATAGAGTTTTTTATTATAGAATTATAAGTAATGTATATAAAAAGTAAAAGGAATGCCCCAGGGCATATATAAGGAGGATATTACAATGATTTCAGCAGGCGATTTTAGAAATGGTCTTACAGTACTGATCGAAGGTAACATTTATCAGATTCTGGAATTCCAGCATGTAAAACCGGGAAAGGGAGCAGCTTTCGTTAGAACAAAACTTAAAAACATCATCAGTGGTGGTGTAGTAGAAAAGACTTTCCGTCCGACAGAGAAATTCGATACCGCTCATATCGACAGAAAAGATATGCAGTATCTGTATTCTGATGGTGAACTCTATCACTTCATGGATGTTGAGACATTCGACCAGATCGCAGTTGATGGAGATACAGTAGGAGATTCCCTCAAGTTTGTAAAAGAGAACGAGATGGTTAAAGTATGTTCACATGAAGGTAACGTATTCTCAGTAGAACCGCCGATCAGTGTGGAACTTGAAGTTACAGAGACAGAGCCGGGAGTAAAAGGTGATACAGCTACAGGTGCTACCAAACCGGCTATCGTTGAAACAGGAGCAAGTGTTCTTGTACCGCTTTTCGTTAACCAGGGTGACAAGATCAAAATTGATACCCGTACAGGAGAGTACAGCTCAAGAGCATAATCCTTTCGTCATAATTCACAAAATTAAGACAGAGATAAAAGCCGAAAGCAGAGGCAGGTCCTCATGCTTTCGGCTTTTTTGCATGTCAATGCCATTTTGGAGGGAAAAAGAATGTTCTTGTAATCTGAAAAAAGGGCAGATATAATTGGCAGTACACACCTGCTTGAATGCAGGTGATATTCAAATCATAAGCTGCCTTAAGATGGCAGAAAAGGTTTTTTGCGGCGCATGGCTTTCGGGAAGGAGAACGGATGAATTATACAGAATTTATGAATGCTATGTTATGCGAGATCAGAGGACAGGTAGATGCGCAGGTGAGGACGGAGTTGTACACCGTGACGAAGAATAATGGAACCAGAAGAACAGGGATTCTTTTTAAGCAGGAGGACAGCAACCTTGCACCGACGATCTATCTGGAGGAATTTTACCAGAAGTATCTGAAGGGGCAGCAGGTACCGGATCTGGCAGATTCCATTTGCAGTATTTATCAGGAGATACGGGTGAAGAAAACCTGTGATTGTCAGAATCTGTTTGATTTTAATCATGTAAAAGAGCATATCGTGTACAAGCTGATCCGGCGGGATGCCAACGAAGAACTGTTAAAGCAGATTCCTTATGAGCCGTTCCTGGATCTGGCAGTGGTCTATTATATCCAGATAGACAACACACGCTTTGGCTCGGCGGCGATCCAGATCCGCAACGAGCATCTGCGGTACTGGCGTGTGGAAAAGGAAGAAATCCGCCGTCTTGCCGAGAAGAATACACCGCGGATCTATCCGGTGCAGATCCGGCAGATTGTGCGCTTTATGTATGTGGCGACGAACGAGCAGTGCAGTCTGGGGGCAGCAGTGATGCGGTATCCGGATTTCCGGGAAAAGGTCAGGGGGATGATCAGAGGGGATTTCTATATCCTGCCAAGCAGTATCCATGAAGTGATACTGGTGCCGGAAAGCTTTGGACTGGAGCCGGAGCGGATGCAGGAAATGGTAAAAGAGATCAATCAGACCGGAGTGGCACCGGAGGAAGTACTTTCGGATTCCGTGTATTACTTTGATGGGGAGGAGATTCGGATCGTGGCGAAGTAGGGATAGATTATAAACGTGTATAGAGTAGGGAAAATTGACAGGGAAATATACCATTGTATAGCAGAGGATATAGTAACAGATGAAGTTATTATAACTGTTGTGCAGATTATGCATATTCGGGAAAGACATCCCAATGATTATGAACTTTTTTCTACATACTTTGACGAGATAATACGGGATCTGGATTATATAATTGAAGCGAAGAAACCCAATACAGCGTTGATACTAAAAGAAATTAAGGACGTTAAAGAAGTATTTAAAATGGTTTTACGTTTGATTACATCAAAGGATAATCTGGACTACAAAAATTCAATTATCACATTTATGAAAATAGATGATAAGGAATGGAACAGGCTGCTGCGCAACAAGAAAATTCTTTACAAAAGAGAATAATATTGATATACTGAATGTAGAGAAAAATTCATTCATATGATTATCTAAGGTGGAAGATTTCGTGCGATCCACACGCCGATGGTATAGACAGGGGAAACCTGAGAGATGCAGGAGAAGCGCACGCCTGCTGGATAATCATTTGAAGAAGACTTAAAGAGGTGTCGCAGGTTTGCGGCACCTTTTTGTGTATACGATGAGCCAAGTGCAGATTTGTGCTTGCACAAGAATCTGTATTTTGCGAATGTACATCACCTGGCTGTTAAGCGAGATGGTGTACAAAGTATACGAATCAAGTAGGAGTCAGCTTACGTAATCATACAATAGAAATAAAGAAAGGAATTCCGAGCATGAACACAGAAATTTTAGTAATTGAAGATGACGACCTGGTAAGACAGGGAATCGTAGACATCCTGGAACTAAAGGGATGGAATGCGGTTGCAGCGAAGTCTTGTAGCGAAGCACTCGTAAGGATTCGAGGAGAAGAATATATGCTGTATGTACTGGATATGAAGCTGCCAGACGGGAACGGAATCATGCTCTGCAGGGAGATCCGCAGATATACAGACAATCCCATTCTTTTCTTATCAGCCTATGACAGTGAAGAATTTATCGTAGAAGGATTTGAAGCGGGAGCAAATGACTATGTGATCAAGCCTTTCCGCACATTTGAATTTATTGCGAGAATCAAGGCTTTGCTGCGACGTACCGGTATGCAAAACGGCAAGAAAGTGAAAAAAGGAATCAAAAGCGGAGAATATGAACTGGATTTTCAGAAGCAGATTTTGCAGAAGGATGGTGTCCGAATCGATCTTACAAGGACCGAATATCAGATTCTGTGCAGCCTTCTTGCAAACGCACCGAATCTTGTTGCGAGGGAGTTCCTGTTGGATACTATTTGGGATTTCAATGAAAATTATATCGATGACAATACCTTGTCTGTACATATGAACCGGCTGAGAAAGAAGCTGACTGCAGAAAATGAGCAGGATCCGATTGAGACAAAGCGTGGAGTCGGTTATGCATGGACGCTGAAAGCTGAGGATGTGTATGATGAGATCTGAGAGAAAGACGGAGAAATGGAGAATACCGGGAAAATGGACTCTGATTTTTCTTTTGATATTGCTGGTTTTTTATGGATACCAGAATATTCTTGCAGAAAATTATGAAAGACAGGTTGTTTCCTGGATCGGACAGACAGAAAAAGACAGAACGGTTTCTGCCTTTACAGAACCGGATGAAGAAGCATATCAGAAGGGCTGCGAGGCATTGAAAGAGGCAGGATATGAAGAAACAGGAAAAATCTGGCTGGAAAAGAGAATCCGAAGTTACGGAATAGGTGTGTTTGTGGCTGCGATCGGCATCATCTGCATTGTTGGTCTGCTGACAGAACTGCACATGGAGAAAAGACGGAAAAAAGCACTGGATAATCAATTGGCAGAAAAAGACAGGGAACTGGAAGCAAAGCTGGCGGAAGAAAAAGAATTTCTGCATCGTGACCGGCAGAAAATGGGAACTTACATGGAAAATATTTCCCATCAGCTAAAAACACCGATCGCGGGAACACTTCTGAATCTGGAGGTGCTTCTTGTGACAGAAGAGGATGAAAAACGGTATCAGAAGCTGGAAGACTGTGTGAAAAAGGTGCAATGGATGTCCGATATGACGATCGTGCTTCTTAGGCTTGCACAGATTGATTCCGGGAAAATCTGGATGAAGCGGAAAAAAGAAAATCTGACCGGACTGATCGAAGAATGTATAGACAGAACACAGCCTTTAGCGGAAGAAAAAGGAGTTGGATTTGAAATGGATGTTCCAAAAGAATGCCTGCTTTCCTGCGACGGATTCTGGCTGAAAGAGGCAATGGAAAATGTACTGAAAAATGCCGTAGAATATGCAGATACAGGAAGCCTGATTCAGATTCTGCTGAAAGAAGATACGGACTATTATAAGCTGTATATCACCAATCGGGGAAAACGGATTGAAGAAGAGAAAAGAGAGCTGATTTTTGACCGTTTCTACCAGATGGAACAGGGAAGTGGAATCGGAATTGGTCTGCATCTGGCAAGGGAAATTGTCACGCTCCATCAGGGAACACTGAAGGTTGTGGATCGAAGCAGCTTGGAGGAGGCGACAACCTTCCAGTTTATACTGCCGAAGATGATCGCAAAAGATCATGCACAGGAAGAAATAAATCTTACGATTTCGTAAGATTGGGGTAAGTGAATCGAAAGACTGATCTGATATAGTAAGACTAACAAATGAAGGAGGTGGCAGAAGATGAAAACCGTAATCAGACTGGACAAGGTAAGCAAAAGCTATACCCTTGGTGAAAAGAAAATCACAGCATTAAAGGAGTTTTCTTTTGAAGTGAAAAGCGGTGAATTTGTGGCAGTGATGGGACGAAGCGGATCCGGGAAATCTACTTTTCTTAAGATTGCAGGAACACTGGAAAAGCCAGATGCCGGAGCAGTCTTCCTGAATGGAATACAGATTAACGGGCTTTCCCAAAAGAAGATCTGCAAGATCCGGCAGAAGAAAATCGGGTTTATTTTCCAACAGTATCAGTTACTGCCGGAGTATACGATCTGGGATAATGTATGCATGCCGCTTTATATCGCGCATACGGTACCGGATAAAGCTTATATCCGACAGCTTCTTGAAAAGGTCGGATTATGGGACAGGAACGGAGATTATCCGGATCAGTTATCTGGTGGAGAGCAGCAGAGAGTGGCAATTGCCCGTGCAATGGCAGCAAAGCCGGGAGTGATCCTTGCGGATGAACCGACCGGGAATCTGGACTATCAGACCGGACAGGAGATCATGAAACTGATCTGCGCATCCAGAGAGCTTTACCGTCAGACAATTGTCATGGTGACACATGATATGGACAGTGCCAATTATGCGGACAGGATTATGTATATGGAAGATGGTGCATTGCGATGAAAAGAGAGAAAAGACATGGAATTGAACGGGAACTCAGTATAAAAAGAATCCGCAGCCAGAAGAAATACAGTATCCTGATAGTCTCAGTCCTGCTTCTTACCTGCACACTGATTCAGATTGGTTTTCAGATGTCGGAAGGATTGAAAGCCGCATATGTCGAGAATCGTAAAGCAGTATATGGGGAGTGGAACAGGTATTTTTGGATATGGATGAAGGCTCGGTAAAAGTAGCAGAAGAGAATCCATTTCTTGCACAGACCGGGAAAATAAGTATCTATGGGGCGATCGCCGGAGATTATCTGGAAAACCGTCAGATGAATATCGGGACAATGGACGAGACGGCGTGGAAGCTTGGCAGACTGGAAATGAAAGAAGGACGCCTGCCGGAAAATGAGCATGAGATCGTAATGGAATACAGTACACTTCGCTCACTTGGATATGAGGAGATGCTTGGAAAAGAGATTACACTGGATATTACACCGGCGCTTTCCATTCTGGAACAGGGGGAATCGAAAAGCTATTCGTATACTTTATGCGGGATCCTAAAAGATTATCAGATAAACTGGGAAATCTGCAACCGGCATCGGTTTCCAACTGGAATTGTGACACAGGAAGGCGGGAACAGGATCGGCTCTGTTCAGGATATGCATATGCTTGTAAAAGCGAAAGAAGGCAGTGAAAGTGTTTATAAAGATCTGAAAGACAGCGAAGAATTTACCTGCAGCATGGATGACAATGTGGAACAGGACAAACTTTCTGATGTAAGTCTTCCGTATATGGATTTTCTGGAAAATATCCGTTTGCTGATTGGTGGTGCGGCGATCTGTATCCTGTTTCTTACGGTATCGCGTTCGATTATCTCAAGAGAACAGTTCTGGAGGTTCCTGGATGCACTTGGAATGAGAAGAGGGCAGATGTACCAGATTATTTTCTGGGAAGCAGTTCTGTTTGGTGCAGGAGCTGTTATTGTTGGAAATCTTGCAGGGATTGGGATTTACCAGCTGGTTATCCCTGCTTTTGAAAAGATAACCGAGCAGACATTACCACAGGCGATTGCATGGGAAGGAGTCCTTTTTGGAACTGGCTTCAGTATCTTATGTATTGCTGCAAGTTATGGACTCAGTGCAGTACAGCTTTGCATACTTCTGAAAGAAAAAAAGAAGAAAGTTCAGAAAAGAAGGGGAAAGTACAGGAAGATCGTCCGATTCACGCCGGGAAGAGTTTTACTTCATAAATGGCAGATGCATCGTGTGCGTAAGAGTGTAGAAATTGTTCTTCTGGCAAGTGCTTTGCTGATCGTGGGATTTGGAAAGATGGAAATATCAACCAGACAGGAAGAACTGAAAGTATATCAAAGGCTGACAGGAAATGGATACTATTTGAGTACAATGGAGATTACGAATTCTCCGGGAATTTCCAGGCAGACAGTTGATAAACTGGAATAGGTTGCCGGAGTAACTTCTGTAGAACAATATCATAACAATGAAAAAGAGGAGTTCTGGATTGATCTGTCAGAATATGCTGAAAGCGAGTATTTTCAGAAAGTAGTCGAAACATTGGTGGCGTATTTGAATGAGACATCAATAAAGGAAAAGATATCTATTGAGAAAGTAAGATTGTCTTTGCTTACAATAGACAGATGGCAGGATATACAGCGTTTTCTGAGAAATCTGGATGAAGGCAGCCTGACAAAAGAAGAATTTGAACAGGGAGATTTTTGCATTCTGGATCTTACAGAGTTGCAGGAATATGACGGAAAATATCTGAGTGCAGTCAGCCCGGACGGACAAGGAATATCAGAAGATACGGTACAGGTTGGTGATGAACTTCCGGTTTATACATTGAATGAGAATGGAAGTAGAAACGAAAATCCGATTCCAGTAACAGCGATTTTACGTGGCATGAAGGAAGAAGATGTGCGGAATCCACAGATAGGTGGATCTGGTATATCGATGATTGTTGGAAAGAATTTCTGGAAGAAATTTGGGAAAAGCAGAATTATGGAATATGATCAGATCGTAAAAATTCTGGTATCGGATGATGCGGATGCGTATGATACGGAAGGGCATATTCTAAGTATTTTAAAACAGGGAACAGCTGTAAATGTGCAGAATAACCATGAAGAGTATAAGAAAATACGTCAGGAATTATATTCCTTTATAGGAATGTACAGCATTTTTGCAGTGTTTTACATGATTCTGATTTCCATAGTTTTGTATCAGATGTTTCTTGCGGAGAAGCAGGAAGAAAAAAGAAAAGGGGGAATCTTACAGTCGCTTGGAATGGAAGAAAAGTTCCTGAAGAAAATGCATCGGATAGAAGTTCTTTGGATGACGGGATGCGCAGGAGTGATTGGAGTTCTTACGTTATGGGGGGCTTGCCGACTGATATAGAGGAGGCTTTGAAGAAAGAATAAATTAGTTGAAAGCAGCCGGAAATGGCTGTAATATAGGCTGGATTTTTCTTGATCATTATTGGTGTTCTGCTGATTCAGGCAAAGCGTATAGAAGCAAAAGAACGGATTCAGGTGGGAATTGGATTAGTGGCAATAAAAAAGACTGTCAAGCCATAAAAGCTTCACAGTCTTTTCACGTCCCTGATCAGAATCGAACTGACGCACCCGCCTCCGGAGGGCGGTGCTCTATCCACTGAGCTACAAGGACATCTACTAATATAGCACTTGCCCAGAAAAAAATCAAGAAGAAATTTCGAACAGGACAAGTAAAACGGGATGAACAGAATAGCAGCCGGAATACCATTTGAAAGTGATTTGATACACAGAGTGGGCATTAGCATAAAGCAATTTTAATGCAGAAAAAGAATAAATAATCGCTTCGACAAAACCAGTCAAAACAAGTCTTCCTTCGCTATTGACGCAAAAGCGGGCATTGCGTATGATAGGTGGCAAAGGAGGAAATGCCATGTCGGAAGAAAAAAGGATGCCCGTCCTTACAGGCCAAAAGAAGCAGATTTTCTACACTGGTCTTGTGTATCTGCTGGTTTGCTTTATGACGGCGGGAGTCACCGTTTTTCTTACGAAAGAGAAAAAAGATGAGGTAAAAGAAGTAAGTGCAGTTGTTACAGAAGAGCCAAAAGTAAATACCGGATATGCAGCGATGGAAACCAATCCACTTCTGGAGAACCGGGACGAAGAGCTTGCGAATGCAGTAGAAGCATATTATCAGGAACTTTCCGGAAAAGAAGCCTATGCCGAAGCATACGATGGGATTGCGATTTACACGAAAGACGGCAAAGCAAAAGGCAGCAGGATCCTGTATGTACGGTACAATATGAAGATCCGTGGAATTTATACTGAAGTACCGGGACTTGAAACCTTATATGCGGTCAAGGACAAAGATGGAAAATTCGATATTCAGGCAGAGATCTCTGACGAGCAGATTCAGACGATAATTGAAGAAGTTTCCGCACAGACAGATGTGCAGGAGCTGTTTGCACAGGTAGAAGCGGATTATGAACAGGCACTTGGTTCAGATGCAATGCTCGCACAGGCGGTGGAAGATCTGAAAAATGCAGTGGATCAGTAACACTGTAAATACAGCGAGCCAGTAACGTCTGAAAAAAGCGGTAAAGTCTATGAAAAAATGTTGTGCGTCAGCAGAAGTGGATGCTGTCTTGCCAAAAATTCATAAAGAATGCAGAATTTCAGGCAACATCCAGTCTCCGGATTGCGATTTTCTATTGCGCTTACATAAGGATTCAGATATAATAAATAAAGCGGCGCAGGCAAAGAGTCTGCGCTAACGTTTATGATGAAAAAGAGAGGAACGATCGATACTATGAAGAAGATCCTGGATCTGATTACAGAAGAAATGGAACAGGCATTTGCAGATGCCGGATACGAGAAAGAACTGGCGCGTGTTACACTTTCCAACCGCCCGGATTTATGTGAATATCAGTGCAATGGTGCGATGGCAGGTGCAAAAAAGTACCACAAAGCACCGATCATGATCGCAGAAGAAGTTGTGGCAAAGATTCCGGAGAACGGATATATCAGCGGAGCAGAAGCAGTTAAGCCAGGTTTCATCAACCTGAAGACCAACCCGGCAGCAGTCGCAGATTATCTGAACCAGATGGAAGCAGACGAAAAGCTCGGCGTGGAAGAAGTAGAGAATCCAAAGACAATCGTCATTGATTACGGCGGACCGAATGTGGCAAAACCGCTTCACGTCGGACATCTCCGCTCCGCGATCATCGGGGAAAGCGTAAAGAGAATCACCCGTTTTATGGGCAATAAAGTGGTTGGTGATATCCACCTTGGAGACTGGGGATATCAGATGGGACTGATCATCACAGAACTGAAGAAACGCCAGCCGGATCTTCCGTATTTTGATGATAATTTCACCGGAGAATATCCAAAAGAAGCACCATTTACCATCAGTGACCTGGAGGAAATCTATCCGGCAGCGTCCGCTTATGCAAAAGAGCATGATGATTACAGAGAAGAAGCACTGGATGCAACCTTCCAGCTGCAGAGCGGAAAGCGCGGTTACCGTGCAATCTGGGATCACATTATGAATGTGTCTGTGACAGACTTGAAGAAAAACTATGCGAACCTGAATGTTGAATTTGACCTCTGGAAAGGGGAATCTGACGCACAGAAATACATCCCGGATATGGTGGAAAGACTGAAGAAGGAAGGCTATGCGCATATTGATAATGGAGCACTCGTGGTAGATGTCAAAGAAGAGACCGATACCAAAGAGATCCCACCGTGTATGATCCTGAAGTCCGACGGTGCAGCACTTTATGATACCACAGACCTTGCAACACTGGTAGAGCGTGAAGAACTGTTCCAGCCGAACGAAGTTATCTATGTAGTTGACAAACGTCAGGAACTGCATTTTGTACAGGTATTCCGCTGCGCGAAGAAGACCGGCATTGTAAAAGAGGATACAAAGCTTACTTTCCTTGGATTTGGTACGATGAACGGAAAAGACGGGAAACCGTTCAAGACCAGAGAAGGCGGCGTTATGCGTCTTGAGAACCTGATCCGCGAGATCACAGAAAAGATGTATGAAAAGATCACAGAGAACCGTACAGTATCGGAAGAAGAGGCAAAAGCAACAGCGAAGATGGTCGGAATGGCTGCGATCAAATACGGAGACCTCTCCAACCAGGCAGCAAAAGACTATGTATTCGATGTAGACAGATTCACTTCTTTTGAAGGAAATACAGGTCCGTACATCCTGTACACCATCGTTCGTATCAAATCCATCCTGAACAAGTACAAAGAATCAGGAAAGAGTATGGACGATATCAAGATCCTTTCGGCTACAAGTGAGAGCGAAAAGGCTCTGATGCTGGAAGCTGCGAAGTTTGGCAGTGTGATGGAGAATGTATACGAAGAACTTGCACCACACAAGATCTGTGCATATATTTATGATCTTGCAAATGCATTTAACCGTTTCTACCATGAGACAAAGATCCTGGCAGAAGAGGATGAACAGAAGCAGAAGAGCTACATTGCCCTTCTTACACTGACAAGAGACATTTTGACAACCTGCATCGATCTGCTTGGATTTGAAGCACCGGAAAGAATGTAAAAAGGCAGAAGCATCAGAAGTAATGACAATACGATAAAGAGGCGAGGACATATGACAGAGAAATTGTTTTACACAGACAGTCACCTGCAGGAATTTACTGCGGAGGTTGTGTCCTGCCGCCCGTGTGATAACGGATATGAGGCAGTTCTTTCAAGAACTGCCTTTTTTCCAGAAGGCGGCGGTCAGGCAGCAGATACCGGAGTGATTGACGGGATCAGAGTATATGATGTACAGGAAAAAGGAGAACAGATCTTTCACTATCTGGAAGGAGAACTGGAAGAAGGAAAGACCGTGACCGGTCAGATCGACTGGGACAAACGTTTTTCACGGATGCAGCAGCACAGCGGAGAACATATCGTATCGGGAATCGTTCATGCACGTTTTGGATATGATAATGTGGGATTCCATTTGAATGATGAGCTGTGCACTCTGGACTTAAGTGGCCCGCTCACGAAGGAGGAGCTTCGCGAGGTGGAAAATGCGGCAAATGAAGCGGTATTTGCAAATGTACCGGTTCAGATAAGTTATCCGTCCAAAGAAAAATTGAAGACGTTGGATTACCGCAGTAAGATAGAGATTGACGGACAGGTGCGTATCGTGACGATACCGGGATATGACGTGTGTGCCTGTTGTGCACCGCATGTGTATTTTACCGGAGAGATCGGTCTTATCAAACTGGTGCAGAGTCAGAATTATAAAGGCGGTATCCGGATTACTATGCTGTGCGGAAGAAGGGCACTGAAGGATTATCAGCAGAAAGAAGAAAGCGTGAAGGCGATCATGGGAAGCCTTTCAGCGAAGGAAGAATTGATTGCTGAAGCAGTTGAACGCGTAAAAGAGGAATGTACACAGCTGAAGAGTGAACTTGCAGAGACAAGATATCAGATTCTTGAAGCACAGGCAGAAAAAATTCCGGAGGGACAGAAAAAGGTCTGTATTTTTGATAGCAAATTAAGTGGGAATGAACCACGTGAGCTTATGAACCTTGTACTGAAAAAAGGAACAGAAGTATGTGCGGTATTTGCAGGAAACGAAGAGAGTGGATACCGTTATGTGATCGGCAGTGAGACAGAGGATGTGCGCCCGTACAGCAAGATTCTCAAAGAACAGTTTGACGGAAGAGGCGGTGGAAAACCGGTCATGGTACAGGGTTCTGTAAATGGAAGTGAAGAGGCAATCCGAAAAGTTTTTGAGTAAGAGAAGGCGGAGATGAAGAATGCGAGACAGGAAAACAGGGAGAATTATCTGGTATTTGTTCAGTGCGGTTCTGATCAAATGGGGTGTGGAGATCGCAGTAGCGACATTTGCACTTTCCTGCGGTCTGCGCAGCAATATGGGAATTGGGGCAGTCTCTTCGATCATCACGATCCCAATGATTGCGTGGATCTACCGGAAAGATCAGGGACGCTATGAAAAGCAGCAGGAATCCTGGTGGAAATATAAAGCGGCTTCCCGATATGGAATGTGGCTTGTTATGATCGTCGGTGCAGTGACTGCGTGTGTGGCGATGAATGATATCGTCATGCTGATGAATATGCAGAGGATCAGCCAGGTTTATCAGAGCACAGAGCAGATCATTTACAGTGCACCGCGTTGGCTTCAGCTGGCGGGAGCCGGGATTCTGGCTCCGGTCGCAGAAGAGCTTGTTTACCGCGGGATGATCTACCGGCGGATGCGCGAGAGTCTTACCGCTGTGCAGGCAGGTGTGTTTGTAGCCATTTTGTTCGGTGTCGGTCATGGAAATCTGCCACAGGGACTTTATGCAATGGTACTCGGACTTCTGCTTGCCTGCATTTATGAGAAATTCCGGAATATTGCAGCTCCGATCCTGTTCCATATTGTTGTGAATATTACGTCATTATTGCTTTCGTGGTATGGGGGCTTTGAATGGATTCTGGGAACAGAGGGAAAAGCAGTTGGAATTACTGTACTGGCTACGTTGATTACTGTTATAATTTATGTAAAAATAAAAAATATAAGACAAGAAATACGATAATTAACTGAAAAATACTGAAAAAGTTTACAAAATAAATAATATCTGACAATTTCTGTAAAATTAGGGGTTTACTTTTGCGGACAAATGCTGTATAGTGTTAAATCATAAAAGCAACAACAAAACCGTTTTACAGAAAGGGCAGGTTATATGAGCGTAATACAACAAAATACAGAACAAGGCTTATACAGCCCTGATTTTGAGCATGACAACTGCGGTATCGGAGCTGTTGTGAACATCAAAGGGCAAAAGAGTCATGATACAGTCGCAAATGCGCTGAAAATCGTAGAAAATCTTGAACATAGAGCTGGCAAGGATGCCGAAGGGAAGACAGGAGACGGTGTAGGAATACTGTTACAGATTTCGCACAAGTTCTTTACAAATGTCTGTCGTCCCCTCGGCATCTTTTTAGGTTCTGAGAGAGATTACGGTGTGGGAATGTTTTTCTTCCCACAGGACGAACTGAAAAGGAATCAGGCAAAAAATATTTTCGAAGTCATTGTCGAAAAAGAAGGACTGAAATTCCTTGGATGGAGGGAAGTGCCGATCCGTAAAGAGATCCTTGGAAAGAAAGCACTCGAATGCATGCCGTGCATTATGCAGGGATTTATCGAACGACCGAAAAAAGTAAAACAAGGACTGGATTTTGACCGCAGACTTTATGTGGTAAGAAGAGTCTTTGAACAGAGCAGTGATGATACCTATGTAGCATCCCTGTCAAGCAGAACCATCGTGTACAAAGGAATGTTCCTTGTAAAACAGCTCCGGATGTTCTTTGAAGATCTGCAGAACCCGGATTATGAATCTGCAATTGCAGTTGTACATTCCAGATTCAGTACAAACACTAATCCAAGCTGGGAAAGAGCACATCCGAACCGTTTCATCGTACATAACGGAGAGATCAATACCATTCGCGGCAATGCAGATAAGATGCGGGCCAGAGAGGAAAACATGGAATCCGAGCATCTGGAAGGAGAGCTTTATAAAGTCCTTCCGGCAATCAATACCGCAGGTTCCGATTCTGCCATGCTGGATAACACGCTGGAATTCATGGTGATGAGTGGTATGCCGCTTCCGTTGGCAGTTATGATCACTATTCCGGAGCCATGGGCACAGAATGCAACGATGTCACAGAAAATCAAGGATTTCTATCAGTATTACGCAACGATGATGGAGCCATGGGACGGACCGGCATCCATCCTGTTCTCAGATGGAGATATTTTAGGAGCTGTACTTGACCGAAATGGACTCAGACCTTCCAGATATTACATCACAGATGATGACACACTGATCCTTTCTTCTGAGGTTGGTGTTCTGGATATCCCGCCGGAGAAGATCGTAGTCAAAGAAAGAATCCATCCAGGTAAGATGCTTCTTGTTGATACCGTTCAGGGGCGTGTTATTGACGACCAGGAACTGAAAGAAGAATATGCGGCAAGACAGCCTTATGGCGAATGGTTGAACAGTCAGTTGGTCAATTTAAGCGATTTAAAGATCCCGAATCAGAAAGTACCGCAGTATTCTAGAGAAGAATGCCAGAGACTGCAGAAAGCATTTGGATATTCTTACGAAGAAGTGAAGACTTCTATTTTAAATATGGCAATGAATGGAAGCGAAGGAATCGGAGCCATGGGTATCGATGCACCACTTGCCGTTCTTTCTGAGCAGCATCAGTCTCTGTTTGGATATTTTAAACAGTTATTTGCACAGGTAACGAACCCGCCGATCGACGCGATCCGTGAAAAAATCGTGACTTCGACAACGGTATATGTCGGAGAAGAAGGAAACCTTTTGGAACAGAAAGAGGAAAATTGTCATGTCCTGAAGATCAATGATCCGATCCTGACAGATACCGATCTCCTGAAGATCCGTAACATGAAAGTCGACGGTTTCCGTGTGGCAGAAATTTCTACTACTTATTATAAAAACTCCAGCCTGGAAAAAGCGATCGATTATCTGTTTATTCAGGTAGACCGTGCAATCCGTGAAGGCATGAATATCCTGATCTTAAGTGACAGAGGTGTGGATGAATATCATATTGCGATCCCGTCCCTGCTTGCAACCTCAGCGGTTCATCAGCATCTGGTAAGAACTAAGAGAAGAACAGAGGTTGCCATGATCCTTGAGACCGGAGAACCAAGAGAAGTACATCATTTCGCAACGCTTTTGGGATATGGTGCATCTGCGATCAACCCGTATCTTGCACATGAATCGATCAAACAGCTGATCGATACAGATATGCTTCAGAAAGATTATTATGCAGCAGTCAATGACTATAATGAAGCTGTTATAAGCGGAATTGTCAAAATTGCATCGAAGATGGGAATTTCCACGATCCAGTCTTATCAGGGATCCATGATCTTTGAAGCGATTGGATTAAAACCGGAATTCATTGAAAAATATTTCACCGGAACTGTCAGCCGTGTCGGTGGTATCGGACTGGAAGAAATTGCAAAAGATTATATGGCAAGGCATTCCGAGGCCTTTGATCCGCTGGGACTTTCCGTAGATCTGACGTTGAACAGTGTGGGACAGCACAAGTCGAAGAGCGGTGGTGAAAAGCATCTGTACAACCCGAGAACGATCCATATGCTCCAGCAGTCCACAAGGCGCGGGGATTATGAAATGTTCAAGCAGTACACGCAGATGGTTGATGAAGAATCCAAAGGAATCACACTCCGTGGACAGATGGACTTCAATTATCCAAAGAAAGGAGTTCCGCTTTCAGAAGTAGAGAGTGTGGATTCGATCGTGACCAGATTCAAGACCGGTGCAATGTCTTACGGATCAATTTCAAAGGAAGCACACGAAACCCTTGCCCTTGCAATGAATGCACTGCACGGTAAGTCAAACTCCGGTGAAGGCGGAGAGGATATCGAGCGCCTTGGAACCGACAGAGGCTCTGCAATCAAACAGGTTGCCAGTGGACGTTTTGGTGTTACAAGCAGATATCTTGTCAGTGCAAAAGAGATTCAGATCAAGATGGCGCAGGGAGCAAAACCTGGAGAAGGTGGACATCTGCCGGGGGGAAAGGTTTACCCTTGGGTAGCAAAAACCAGACATTCTACGCCGGGTGTGGGACTGATCTCACCGCCGCCGCATCACGATATTTACTCGATCGAAGATCTGGCACAGCTGATCTATGACTGTAAAAATGCAAACAAGGATGCAAGAATTTCTGTGAAACTGGTATCTGAAGCCGGTGTCGGAACGGTTGCAGCGGGTGTTGCAAAAGCAGGAGCCGGACTGGTTCTGATCTCCGGTTATGACGGAGGTACAGGAGCTGCACCGAGAAGTTCTATCCATAATACCGGACTTCCGTGGGAGCTTGGACTTTCTGAAACACATCAGACACTGATCCAGAACGGACTGAGAGAAAGAGTCCGTATCGAGACAGACGGTAAGCTGATGAGCGGTCGTGATGTGGCGATCGCAGCACTTCTCGGTGCAGAGGAATTTGGATTTGCGACGGCACCGCTTGTAACCATGGGGTGTGTAATGATGCGTGTATGTAACCTGGATACCTGTCCGGTCGGAATTGCAACCCAGAATCCGGAACTGAGAAAGAGATTTGCCGGAAAACCAGAATATGTCATCAATTTCATGCGTTTTATCGCGGAAGAATTAAGAGAATATATGGCAAAACTTGGCATTCGTACTGTGGATGAACTGGTGGGAAGGACAGACCTTCTGAAAGTGAGAGATGTGCCGACATCCAAACGTGCCGCAACACTGGATCTTTCCAGAATCCTCAATAATCCGTATGCAAAAGAGAAGAAAGGCATGATCTTCAATCCGAAGAAAGTCTTTGATTTTGAACTAAATAAAACACTGGATGAAAGAGTTCTGGTAAAGGAACTTCTTCCGTCACTGGAAAAGAAACAGAAGAGAATCCTGGAGCTGGATGTAAAAAATACAGACCGTACATTCGGCACAATCTTCGGTTCTGAGATTACAAGACGTTATCCGGACGGACTGGAAGAAGACAGCTATGTGCTGAAATGTAAGGGCGCAGGCGGACAGTCATTCGGAGCATTTATACCAAAAGGTCTGACACTGGAACTGACCGGTGACAGCAATGATTATTTTGGGAAAGGACTTTCCGGTGGTAAACTGATCGTTTATCCGCCGACTGGTGTGAAATTTAAAGCTGATGAAAATATTATTATTGGTAACGTAGCGCTTTATGGTGCAACAAGCGGAAAAGCCTATATCAATGGTGTGGCAGGCGAACGTTTCTGTGTCCGTAACTCCGGAGCAACAGCAGTTGTAGAAGGGGTCGGTGATCATGGATGCGAATATATGACTGGTGGACGGGTTGCAATTCTTGGCAAGACCGGAAAGAATTTTGCAGCAGGTATGAGTGGCGGTGTTGCCTACGTTCTGGATATGGACAGTGATCTTTATACAAAAGTCAACAAACAGATGGTTAATATCGAAAAAGTAACATCTAAGTTCGATGTATCTGAATTGAAAGGTATGATCGAAGAACATGTAGCAGCAACCAATTCCGAGACGGGAAAAGAAATCCTGGATCATTTCAAAGAATACCTGCCGAAGTTTAAGAAGATCATTCCGCGTGATTACGAGAGAATGCTGACCCGCATCCTTCAGCTGGAAGAAAAAGGTCTCAGCAGCGAACAGGCAAAAACCGAAGCATTTTATGCGATCAAAGAAGGAAGATAGGAGGCCAAAAACGTGGGAAAAGCAACAGGATTTATGGATTATGACAGACGCGATGCAGAGTGCGAATCTCCAAAAGAGAGAATTAAGCATTTCCGGGAATTCCACACGCCTCTGTCAAAAGAAGAGCAGGAAATACAGGGCGCCAGATGTATGGCATGCGGCGTCCCGTTCTGCCAGGCGGGACAGATGATCGCAGGGATGGCAAGCGGCTGTCCTCTGCATAATCTGGTGCCGGAGTGGAATGACCTGATTTATCACGGCAACTGGGAAGAGGCATATTACCGGCTGAAAAAGACAAACAATTTTCCGGAATTTACTTCCAGGGTATGCCCGGGACTTTGTGAGGCGGCATGTACCTGCAACCTGCACGGAAGCCCGGTGACGACTAAAGCAAATGAATATGGGATTATTGAAAATGCTTACGAAAAGGGATATGCAAAAGCATGTCCGCCGAAAGCGCGTACCGGCAAAAAGATAGCGATAATCGGTTCCGGACCTTCCGGTCTCGCAGTCGCAGATCAGTTAAATAAACGAGGACATCTGGTAACAGTATTTGAGCGGGAAGATAAGCCGGGTGGACTTCTCCGCTATGGAATCCCGAATATGAAGCTGGAAAAACAGTTCATCGACCGGAAACTTGCAGTAATGGAAGAAGAAGGTATCCGTTTTGAAACTGGCTGCAATATTGGAAAAGATAAGAAATCTGCAGAACTTCTGAAAGCGTTTGACCGGGTGGTGCTTTGTTGCGGTGCATCCCATCCGCGTGATATAAAAGTACCCGGAAGAGATGCAAAAGGAATCTACTTTGCAGTAGATTTTCTGAAATCAACTACGAAATGTCTCTGGAAAAATGAGATGCAGCTGAAAGAAGGCGAATATATTTCTGCAAAGGGCAAAAATGTAATTGTCATCGGTGGTGGCGATACGGGAAATGACTGTGTTGGAACGTCGATCCGTCATGGTGCAAAATCCGTTCTTCAGCTGGAAATGATGCCGAAACTTCCGGATGAGAGAAGCGCTATGAATCCATGGCCGGAGTGGCCGAGAGTCTGCAAGACAGACTATGGTCAGCAGGAAGCAATTGCTCTCTGGGGACATGATCCGAGGGTTTATCAGACAACGGTAAAGGAATTTGTCAAAGATAAGAATGGAAATCTTTGCAAGGTGGTTCTTGTGAAACTGGAAAGCAAGAAGGATGAAAAGACCGAACGTATGATGATGGCAGAGGTCGCAGGAAGTGAGTACACGGTAAATGCAGAACTGGTGCTGATCGCAGCGGGGTTCCTCGGAAGTGAGGATTATGTGACAAAGGCATTCGGTGTGGAAGTCAATGAGCGCACGAATGTTAAAACAGCTCCGGGTGAGTATAAAACGAATGTGCCGAATATATTTACGGCAGGAGATATGCACAGAGGACAGTCACTGGTTGTGTGGGCAATCCGGGAAGGAAGAGAAGCGGCACAGCAGATAGATCTGGATCTGATGGGGTATACGAATCTGTCAGTACAGTAATTAGTGGCGTTTGATTTTATGAAGGCGTAGCCCGCCGCAAGGTGTAGGAAGTGGTTCCTGCACCTTGCGGCGGGCTACGCTTTTAATGAAAATGTGCAATAGATTTATTTTTCAGGTACAATTTCTAACCAGTAACCGTCTGGGTCTTCGATGAAGTAGATACCCATGGACTCATTTTCGAAACAGACGCAGTTCATTTCTTTATGGTGTGCGAGGGCGGCATCCATGTCGTCTACGGTGAAGGCGAGGTGGATTTCGTTGTCGCCGAGGTCGTATGGGCGGTCCATGTCGCGAAGCCAGGTGAGCTCGAGCTGATGAACGGAGCTTCCATCACCGAGGTAGACGAGCTTAAAACTTCCGTCAGCAGCATCTTTTTCGCGGACTACGGTGAGTCCGAGTGCATCTTTGTAGAATTGAATTGATTTTTCAAGGTCACGTACATTTAAGTTGTTATGGTTGAATTTGAAATTCATAGTGGAATCCTTCTTTCTTATTTAGTATTCTAGATTTATTGATTATGAAGTCAGTTTAGCATAAATAATAAGGATTACGCAAGGAATGGTTATTAGGAGTGATAACGAAAATATCAGTATATTATGATACCCTAGTAGAATATTACAAAAATGTTAAATTGTATTGCAAAAAATAGAAAAATGGTATATAATCGACCAGAGGGTTAGGAAAATAATTAGTAAAAAATATAGGATGGGTGATTATGATAAAATTTAAACAAGTATTTTTGGCATCTGTTCTTGCAAGTTCAATGGTAGTTACGCCAGTATTTGCAGATGATGTCAGCAATCTGCAGAATAGTAAAAATGCAGCACAGAGTGAAGTGAATTCTCTTCAGTCAGAATTGCAGACACTAATTGAAAAAATGAGTAAGCTGGAAGATGATCTGGTGTCAACAGGTCAGCAGATCACACAGGCACAGGATGATCTTACTGTTGCTAAAGAAAAAGAACATCAGCAGTACGAAGATATGAAGAAGCGTATCAAGTATATGTATGAAGAAGGCAACTCGACTGCGATTGAGACTCTGATCAGTGCTGAGAATTTCTCAGACTTACTTAACAAAGCAGAGTATGTTCAGAACGTACATAGTTATGACAGAAAGCAGCTTCAGGAATATATTGATACCAAGCAGCAGATTGCAGATCTGAAAGCACAGCTTGAAGAAGATCAGGCGAATCTGGAGTCTATGCAGTCTGATTATGAGGCAGAGCAGACGACGCTGAGTAATACGCTGGAATCTAAGAAAGAAGAAGTCGCAGATCTGGATCAACAGCTTCAGGCAGCTGTAGCAGCAGCTGAAGCAAAGAGGCAGGCAGAAGAAGCTGCAAAGGCAGCAAAAGCAGCTGAGTCAACAAAGTCAAATTCGACCGTTGCATCGACAAGCAACAGTGGTTCACAGACTGTAGGTAATACAACAAATAACAATAATAACAACACAACCGTTACACCGAGTGCACCAAGTGCACCAAGTACGCCAAGTACGCCAAGTACCCCGACAGTGACTCCGGATACAAGTAATAATAACAGCAGTAGTGATAACGGTGGAAGTACATATGGCAACGGAAGCGCTATTTTAAGTGCAGCAGCAGCATACCTTGGAGTTCCTTATGTATGGGGCGGTACTTCGGGAAGTGGTGTTGATTGTTCAGGTCTTGTATACCTGGCACATCAGGCATGTGGTATTCCAATTACACGTGACTCATACAGTCAGGGAAGTGGCGGACAGGCAGTGTCAGACCCGCAGCCGGGTGATGTTGTATGTTACGGAGGACATGTGGGAATCTACGCAGGAGGCGGACAGATGATTCATGCACCGCAGCCGGGTGAGGTCGTATGTTATACAAGTGTTAATTATGCATACCACTGGTATAGAAGATACTGGTAAGAAACGAAGTAACTGAAGTAAGTTAAAGTAAGTAAAAAAATTTTTTTCGCGGAAATCGGCAAAAACGTACATAATTCCGTGGAAAGTTAAATTGGAAAAATTCAAAAAATCGACGAAAACGTACATAATTCCATGAGAAGTTAAATGTTGATTTTTGATGAAAAATTGAAAAACGTACAAAATAAAAGAGATTTTCATTTGGCATATGTCATTTGAAAATCTCTTTTTTTGAAACTATTTCATTTACATTAGAAAAATTTCTTTTTTCTGCGACGTCCTTTGCAATAAGGGCAGGATTCCCGATGTCTCTTTTGATAGAAAACTTTATCAGCTGGACTCAATGGATATTTATGTTCAGAGCTTCTTTTACAGTTCCACCAAACCTTTTGTGAATATGTATCTAATATTTCATCGGGATTTATAAGGCAATAGTTTGCAATAAAATCCCAATCTTCCATTAAATCAGGATGAAGCGCGGCAAAGGATGTTTTTCCAGGAAGTGCTTTACGACCAGAGCAATAAGGGCAATCGGCAACACCATTTATAACATCGATAATCCGAGCAGGATAATTTTCACGACAAGTGGGACAAGTCCAAGTGGCTATAGTGGTATTTGGAAGTACCTGGTTAGGTGATAGTTCATTCTGATCGGACCATAGATTGACAATATCAGGATATTTATCGGCTAAACTATTAAATCCAGAAAGTAATTTTTTATTATTACAATAAGGACATTCCGCTTCACCATTTATTACTTCAATAATCCGAGCTGAATAATCACCGTGACAAGTAGGGCAAGTCCAAAGTGCATAATTAACATTGGGAAAAACCTGATCAGCAGAAAGTTTATTTTGTGTTGACCACATGTTAGCAATATCAGGATATTTAGCAGCCAGACTATTAAATCCTGGAAGAACTTTTCTGTTACTGCAATAAGGGCATTCTACTTTGCCATTTATTACTTTATTAATCCGAGCAGGATAATCCCCATGGCAAGTAGGACAAGTCCAGAATGCCATAGTGGTATTAGGAAGGATCTGATCCGCAGAAAATTGATTTTTGTCGGACCACATAGCAGCAATATCAGGATATTTGGTAGCCAGACTATTAAATCCAGGAAGTAGAAATGTTAAATGTTTCTGATTGCCTTTATTTTTCATAATTATCTCCAATCTGCACAGGCAGGCAATCAGCTGCAAGTACATTATACGGAGTAATGATTATCAAAGACAATATGGCAAATATGTGTGCAAAAGTAACTTCGACCTATATGGAATTTACTCTTGCATTTGGTCCAAAACCGGAATTTAGTTTTTCATTTAAGTTTCCTTTCATTTTCGACTGATTATATTATACTACATTTCGGAATACAAAACAAGTGTTCTTTTTCATTTCAGAAAAATATTTTGCAATTCATCTCACCACCTGTAGAGGTGGGAGAATTCTTGCTTGTTTTATGTTAAAATGAATAAATCCAAAAACTTCACTCCCGGCTACATCATGGTTCTTCATACTTTTGGCAGGGATCTTAAGTGGAATCCGCACATTCACTGTCTGATTTTCGAAGATGGCTACAGCGATGATGGTTTTTGGCGCCATATCACACACTTTAATTATACCTACCTTCGAAATGCTTTTCGTACCGCATTGCTTAACGAAATGCAAAGCCGGCTTGGCCCCTCTTTTAAGAAGGTCAAAGCCTTATGTTATTCTGAACATAAACATGGCTTCTATGTTTATGCCAAACCTGATAAATGTGATCCTAAAACCGTAGTCAAATATATCGGCCGCTATCTCGATCGCCCGGTTATAGCCACATCTCGAATTGACAAATATGACGCGAGTTCGTTACCTTCCATTACAATCGCCATGAAGACGAAAAGTATGTCGAAGAAACTCTTCCTGTAAACCGGCAACCGCTTATTTGTCATGCCCGCCTTTGTGCGGGCTATTTTCAATTCAGCACAATGCCAACGGCGGTCTTTCCTATAAAGAGTAAAAAAGGCACTGGATTTCTCCAATGCCTCAAGCTTCTCTTATGTACATTTTAAATTCTTTCGTACCTGTTTTCTTATGTAAATCAGGTACTTTATGTACCCTCAAAACCACATACAGTCTGTTTCAATATCATTCTCCGATTTATTTAACCCTACCGATTACTTTGAAATTTCTTTCTCCGCGTTTGGATAAGCTTGCGACCGATTAGTAACAGTCAGCTCCATACATTACTGTACTTCCACCTCTGTCCTATCTACCTCGTGTTCTTCAAGGGGTCTTGGGATATCTCATCTTGAGGGGGGCTTCACGCTTAGATGCCTTCAGCGTTTATCCCTTCCCGTCTTGGCTACCCGGCCGTGCCATTGGCATGACAACCGGTCCACCAGCGGACGGTCCATCCCGGTCCTCTCGTACTAAGGACAGCTCCTCTCAGATATCCTGCGCCCGCGCCGGATAGGGACCGAACTGTCTCACGACGTTCTGAACCCAGCTCGCGTACCGC
>ERZ824488.1085-NODE-1085-length-32047-cov-20.693611_pt1 | contig 32047 bp, 29 predicted proteins | sample MGYA00519936_ERZ824488 | MGnify/ENA primary metagenome ERZ824488 (study PRJEB31778, sample SAMEA3449153) | human gut metagenome | biome: human gut; feature: human-associated habitat; material: faeces | place: United Kingdom | collected 2010/2012 ... | reverse complement strand
TATATGATTTTTCGCAGTTTCTTCCGACCACGCTTGCTGATCGTTGTACGACCTTAAATTACTATATTATTAGCCTATCTATAAAACGCTATTAGTCTTTCAATTTCTTGTTTTAATTCACTTGAAAAATCATTTAAATCATCTTTTGAGATTACTTTTAGTTGTATCATACGAAAAATTATATCCATAGCTGTCGATTTCCTTACTTCTACTAGTACACCTGGGTGTCGTCGATCATTTTTGATTCGCTCTCTCAATTCCCAAAATTTTGTAGATGCTTGAATATCTTCATCACTTAAGAAATCTATATATTCTTGGATTAAACCTTCCATGTATCTTTCTTGCCATTGCGGAAGTTTTTCTCTGTATAGTTTCCAATCTTTTTTTGAAATTTGTGGCATGTTTTTTACCTCCCATCTTTATATGGCGTACTTCTATTCGTTTTAGAATATAAACTCATCTTTTAATTTATCAATAATCTCATAAGGAAAACATTCTGCACATCCTTCATTTTCTTCTAGGTATTCTATTATTTTCTTTGCTAATTCTATCCCCTTCTGGCTATGATATACCCCACCTTCACTTTTTTGAACAGTGTGAGCCGCATCTCTTGCAACCCACACTTGATCATAAATTTCAAGTTGTGCAACAATAATTCCAACTGCTGTACTGAATTCAGTTTCATTGTGATAATCTGGATCATCCAGTGCCATGTAAATTCTATATAATCTCCACATGATTTTATCTGCATTTAAATCCATTGGTACATAGATTCTTACATTATCATCTGGTAAAATACCACCTTGCGCAATCGTTTTTCCTGAAGCTGCTTTTTTAATCTGTTCTTTTAACTCATAGTAATTTGGTTCCAAAAAATCCATCTCGTTTATGTAAAGAACCTCTTCTGGTATTGGATGTATATCTAAGTTATGATGCATCTATCATTTCTCCTTTTTGTATTCTTTAAGTATAACTAAAATTTCAAACCATATAACAACCTTGGGCTGTCAGATGAATGAAAAAGATTTATCTTAAATTGCTAAAAGCTGTTCTTTTTTAAGCTAATAACTTTCCTTCTTTATATGAACACTCGATATAATCTGGATTCTGATAATATAAATCAGTATTAAAATCAGATATTTCATCACTGATAAATGAAGTAAATATCTTTATAAGTTCATCTGCCTCTTTTCCTTCTTTCGCACAATCTTCTATCATAATGCTATATAATTTTCCAATATCTAAGAAACTTGGTACATCATATTGACATTCTGAAATCGTGTCAAATTTGCCTTCTTTTATCTTATATGCTTCTACAACTTCATCACATACCTGTTCAAAACTTAAGCAATGATTGACTTCTGCATCATATAATAAATTCTCAATTCCTTCCTGTCCAATACATTTGACAATATATCCTCTATGATTCTTGGTTTCTCGTGCTATATATTCTATCAATGAGCAAACATAAAAATAATCATTTCTTTCTTTTTCTGTCATAAACTACCTCACTCTTTTTATATGTCAAACAATCAAGTGCTGACAAGGTGTGAAAACTGATCTGATGTGTTGGATGTTTGAATTCCGCTAATACCCAAAATTGTTTCCTACTAATTCGTCCAGTAAGAAAATCATTGACATAATTCCATACTGTATCATCTGCCATAGGCCCTTCTACAATATCATAATTATGTGTTTTTCCGCTTCTACATTGTGCAATAAAGTCTAACCACTCATCTGACATTTCTGGAAATTTTAATATTTTCAAACTATCGTTTGGTTCGTACTCATAATAATTAATAACTGGATCTCCAACTCCTCTATTCGCCCATCTTATCGCTTGCTGTATGTTATTTGTACAATAAAATCCCCATGAAAAGTCTTTTGTATATTTTGCTTTTCGTACTTCAGGATATTGAACGATTTGTTTACTTGCATGATATAATTCCATTTACAGTTTTCACCTCACTTCGTTTGATTTATTATTAGTTTATCATATTCATATATTAGCTACAATGAAAAAAGTCATTACATGATATGCTTATATATAGTAAGGTATCATAATAATGACTTTCTTTTTTGTGTTAAATGATTATTTTGTTTAGAATTTTCTGAACAATTTGTTCTTATTTGTACAATTTATTTTATAAACTGATTTCTTAATGTCCCTGGGACCTTAAGACACACAAAAGCATATGATCTGAACGTGTATAAGTATTTAAATTTCTTATTGGAAAAACGTCCAAATGCGAGAACTGCCCAGAAAGAATTAGAAAAACTATCACCGTGGAATGAAGAAGTGCAAAAGATGTTTGCTAGGAAAATGAAGTAAAGTACTAGCATTCTATTATTCTAGCAACACCCTAAGATAAAGCGCTTACACTATATTTGCTCATTAAACTTTCTATTTTCTCCCCGTCAAGAAAAATAAGATTGTTTTTTAAAGGATATTCTTGTATACCTTCAATTATTTTCTCAACTGCATTCAATGTAAATTTCCCTGAAATGGCAATAATAACTTTTGATATTCTTACTTTATTCCGTGAATACACATCATAGAATGGCATTGAAAAAGCATCTTTTGCCTGCGTAATTAATTCATTTATATCCCCATTCGCACCTCCTGATACATCTCCGAATTTTACCTGCACTCCATAATACTCATACTCGTCAAATTCTGTTCTTCTAGCAAAAGTAACATCTTTTCCAAATTCTTTGTTACCATGATTATACTTTACATTCACAAATCCTAACTTTCTAAAAAGCGGCAATAATATTTTAATTGTAAACTCACTTTCTTTTTCACAATCATCAATTTGCTGAAATGGCGAACCTAATGCAATATCTGTAGCTCCCTCTATTTCTCCATACAATTGCTCTATATCCATTAATAGATTATCTATAGAATCTGCAATTATATTTGTACAATATTTTAGACAAATATAAGCACCGTCATCATCATAATAATCTAACGAAATATCTCCTATTTCCCTAGAACGTTCTTCAATAATACCTTTTTTTGTTTCCATTAACAACTTTAATCCGACAACACCATCCCAATATTTCCTTGTAATCAATTCTTCATACCAAACATGAAATTTTTTCTCACCTATACGCTTAAAATGTGCTGGAATTTTAATTACTATTGCCGCATCAGATTGTGATTCACAGATTTCAATGTCAAAATCATATGGGATACTGGCTATATCTGTTCTTTTTAATACAGCAACGGAAACAACTGCACTTTCTCCATCCTCTGAATATTCTTCTCCTTCAATTACAAACGAAGCTAATCCAGCCACCTCATCATAAAACTCAACTTGAGACATACTTCCTCCTAATTTCTATTCTCCTTAGAAAAAACAAACTAATATTTGATATTTCTAATAATTCACTATAACACTAGGAAAAATGGTATCGCTATCTTATTTCTCTTCTGCTTTTTGCAATACCACTTTACACAAATCATTATCCTCTACCTCAAGTCCTGTTTTAAATGTTACTTTCTTCATTCGTATTGCATAATTAAAATCAATAATAAGATTACTTTCTTCAATCGGTTTCTTTGCATCTTTGATTCCAATTGGCATTAATAAATATCCAGAACCTTCTCTTGTAAGATACTGAAATAAATCTCTATTCTTTGAACCATTCAATTCGTCCATCCATTGATACCTACTAAAAGACGCAAGGAGTAATTCTTCTGGTTGCACTCCAGACGCCACTGCTCGATTAATTGACTCCTCTGTGTTCGGTCCGATATGAACAAAATAACCTTTACCAAAACTTCTTTCTTTATCAGTATAGACCCAACAATCTTGCGGAAATGGAGGTGTAACGTAATCAACTTTTATAAAGTCATCGGCAAAATTATCCTTAGCAGTCTTTTTCCAATCTGTAAATATAGATTTCGCAGCTGCATAATTACGATATAATAACCCCAATACTGGAACAGCTCCGGGATAAAACAAATATAACATACCTCTCCATTCAGCAGCATTCCATTTATCTAAATCAATTGGAGTTGAAAAAAACATTGTCTTTTGCTCTTTTTTAGGAAGAGGTCTCAAATTTCCAAGAGGCGGTTTTTGCGTCTTAGAAACACCTCTTAAACGCCAATATAGTTTTTCGAACCCTTCTTTTTTCCCAACATTATAATAGGTAAAGGACTTTAATGGAGTTAATATGTACTGTTCTTCTTCCTCCTCGAAAAAAACTGGGATAAACTTTGTGTTAATTGTAGACGCATCATAAATATGCTGATATACTATGTTAACTTCCCAAGATATACCTTTTCCTTTATTGTCCGAATAACATTTTTCGTAATATGACTTACTGTTTGCAACTAAAACGAAATCAGAATTGTTAATCTGATTTTCCATCCAACGTGGCCATCCCTCTGCTGGAGCCTCCTCATACAAATCAATATTTGCATCAATTCCCTCAGACCGTAAACGATTTGCAAATTCTAAAATTTTATTTTCATATTCTACATTTTGATGGCTATATGAAATAAATACTTTTGGATGTTCTGACATAATACACCGCCCCTTTTCTATATCGCAATTAAATCATTTTATAATATTTCAACGCATCCTTTATCGCTTCCACTTTCTCCGCCGTCGGATGCTTCCTCGGCTGTTTCAATTCTTCTACCGCATTAGGAGCATCATACATCGGCAAGCCTAAATCTCTCTTTACCTCTGCGATATATGCGGTATGTACTTTGAAGCCGTATTTAGCTTCTATGTACTCCTTTATCATTTTGTAGGTCACTCGTTCCTTGGGCTTGTACTCTTCGGCTCTTTTAACGATATTATCAAGCGGAACTTTTCCCTCACCCTCACCAAACTCAACTTTTACGTTGATATGTCCGTCTGGCTTTTTGTGGGAAAGCAGTACCGCAGTCTCCACATGAACTGTATTTGAGAACTGTTCCACATCTGTTACCCGCATAACCTCTCTGCTGCCTCAAACACTTCCAAATATCTCGCAAGATCACTTATCCGTAACTCCCCTGCTTTAAATTTTATTCTTTATTGCTTTGTATGAAAATTCAACTGATTGTCTATGTCCCGTCCAGCATACATTACTCTAAGTATTGTTACAACTTTTTTATCACTATTTGGAATATATAGTATCACATAATTATCTACTGGTAATATATGAAGTTCACGACTTTTCCATGGTTCTTTTTCATATTTTCGATAACGCTTCGGCATCGCATCAAGACTTAATATCTGTTCTTCTAGACGATCAAGTTGTCCGATTGCATTTTCTGGTGATTGTAATTCAAAAGCAATATATTCAAAAATTTCTCTCAGATCACGGTCTGCCTGTTCAGATACTTCTACTTCATATATCATAAGCCATAATCCTTGCGAATATCAGCAAAAGCTTTCTTCGCATTTTTTGTCCGTCTATCATGCATATCTGCATATCCTTTCTCCAATTCTTCATTGAATTCTACTTCTGATAATGTGCTGATATCAACAGGTCTAGCGGATGGTATTTTTACTTCAAATGGAAGTCCTCTCTGTAAGATAATCTGTTTATAAAACATATTGATAGCACTAGAAGCAGGAATACCAAGTGCAGACAAAATACTTTCTGCTTTTTCTTTGACTTCTGGTTCAATCCTTGCATATAAATTTGCTGATTTTGTAGCCATATAAAACATCTCCTTTCGTGAGTAGTTTTTCTATCTATTTTTATTATACGCAAATGTCCGCACAATAGCAATACTAATTTTACCTTTCCGTTTTCCAATAGCTTTTATATCACCATTCCTTGAACTTATTCTATATTGCCATTTACATTTTGGGGAATATATCTGTATGACAAATTAACACCTATTATAAATTAAATGAATATTTTGTTTAGAATTTTCTGGTTAATTCTAAACAAAATATTCATTTTACTTTGTAAACTGATTTCTTAATGTCCCTGGGACCTTAATATTTCTCTAATTCATTCTCTAATAATAACCTCTATCAAGAATCCCCCTTTTCATGTCGTCAATATTTATATTGCGTTCCTGAAGATATTTTTTACATCCATCGCTACACCATCTATATAATAAATCATAAAAATAATCTTCTTCAACAGATGGCCATAATTCTTCTCTAAAACAATCGATTTTTGAAGATTTATCGTGGCGAAAATAAAATCTTTCAATTTGAGCATAGCTAAGTATATCTTCAATACCAACTTTTTCTTTATAAATCACAAAACTAGGATAGTATACCTCAATATTTTTATCCGGAAGTTTTTTTATCTGCAAATTTTTAGGCACGTATGACTCAAAGATGAAAGATGGAATAATAAAACCGGCTTTTTGCTTATATATTCGTGATGTATAAAAAAGTGATTCAATACCCACATATGGATATTTTTCTTTAAAATATGTAGTAATAATCTGTTTAACCCCATTATAATCAACAATTACAGGTCGAGTACAAGTAATTTTGTTCTCAAATGTATATATATTATTTAATTTTTTAAATTCTTCATCTGTATGCTGTCTTCGATAACTACTAAAAAGCAATGGTATTGGTTTTTTATCTTGTATTAAATAATTTGATGACAATGTTAACTCGATTCCTGCATGTTGTATAAAACGATTATCATTATTATTTTTTATTCTATAAATCACACCCAAATCATTAGATTCTGCAACTCCTTTATAATAAGGATATTGATGTGTTGCAAAAAAAGCAGCAATAATAGGATTCGAAGTAATATCTAAACATTCTGAACTAACTCCATATTGTTGTGCTAAAACATTTCCTAATGATTTTCCAAGATTTTCCATCAATTTATTCATTGTTATTCTTTTAGCTTTATTTCTTATACTATCATTAATATAATCATAAAAAATAAAATGATTATATTTATTATGCTGACCAATAATTTTCAAGATATTGTTGTGTGTTTCAAGACGAATCGGGCTAATTTTATTACGATAAAATGATGGTAATAATTTATTGTAATCCTTCGTCTGTCCTCTATAAACATAAAAATTCTCATGATTTTTTTTCAAATATTCAATTAATACATTAATATTATCTGCCGGCGCACTTTTATCAAACATAATTTTATCATATCTCTTTCTTTTTATCCTATTTAAGTTCCCAACTAATATATTTTAAATATTAAATTTATATATCTTATATTTTAAATAAATATAATTACTATATAAGTCCAATCAAGCTGCTTTCTTTTAAGCTAGCAGTTGGATTATATTTTTCTATCAGTGCTTGAACAATGACTCTATTTCCCTCACTTAAACATGGGCTAAGTGTAATTTCCATCTCTTTGAAAGCATTCTCTGAAATCTGCATATCGTAATAAGAAAAAGATTGCTTTTCTAGACCTAACTTAATTTTATTCGCAACTAATTGAAAGTCATAATCCATTGCTTCTGCCGATTGATTCATATTTAACGGTAAAATATTCAATATATATCTCCATTCCTTTTGAAATTGCCAATGTAAATTTTTATGCTTTCCAACGTCACCTAATGATAATAAAAATTGATCACCATTTTCATTCAATAAATGTGGGTATAATTTTTCATTATCATTGGTATATTCAACCTTATATAAAAGATTTTGATTTATCGCTTGAATAGAATAAAACCCTTTTTCAAACATTTCAATTAATGGAATAATGCTACGCACTGTCCCTTCATTTGTTTCTCCTTTAATATTCATATTTAATGTTTTTGAAACTTGTTCAACTGGAGTTTCATATATTTTAAATGGATTTTTACAAAGTCTAATTCGCACTCCAAAATCTAAAGATGCATACATATTCCACATCGGAATACTCTCTGTAGAATCATCAGTCCATGAACTAATATAACAAAATTGTCCTATATTTTTAACATCTGCAGTTTGCTGTTCTTGTAAATCATCCATTTTATCAAGTGAATTAAAGCGAACAGTTTTATTTTTTAATATAAGGGCAAGTGTTTCAATATTTGTATAATGATAAAGATAATCTAATTCTTCCATCAATCAATTCTCCTTAAATGAATTTTATTTTTCTATGTTATCTATATTATATATTAATTATCACGAAATTTTCTAGCTCTCATATGGTTTGAAAAATAACTCAATACTACAGTTAAAAAGAAAAATTGTATTCCCTTATTAGCAAAATTAATTAAATTATTTATGCCAGACATCTTTCCATTATCTCCTATAATAAAATCAATTAATTGTCCATAAGCATAAGTTTTGCCATAGAGAATTTTTCCTACTAAATAATAAAGCGTCATTATGTCCAGCTCTACCTCGATATAATTTACTATTAACATCAACAATGATCTAATTATATTAGCAGATGGTCTTTGAATATCTGCTAAAAACATTAATGCTATTAAATAGGTAGTTGTATCTAATAAATTATACAGAATCACTATAGTTACAACATATAATCCATTGTTGACTGACAACATATTCATAAGCATAATTGAAATTACCGGAATAAACATTTTTATAAATGCCACCCATTCTATAGTTTTCTTACGAAGAACCCAATCTTTTTTTCCAAATACATCTTTTAACCACGTCCAAAAACCAAATATGTATCTGAGCACAATCAATAATTTTCTAAATAATTTTGCAATCGCAAAATAACCCTTTTGTTCATCGTATAAATTAATCTCATTCCAAAAAGCTCTTTGACTATCAATAAAACTATTGTATACTGCTCTATGTTCTTTTTGAAAAACTTCTCTGTATTCATCATAAATCTTGCACGCCTTATCATAATTATTTGCTTCATCTAAAACCACAAAATATATTTGTTTTAAGTTAATCTGATCAAATAATTCTCTATATTCATTTTTCTTATCCAACAATTCATTGTATACTGAAACCAATCCAATTCTAAACGCATACTCAAAATCAAATCCGTAATTTCCGGATGATATAATTGGAATTGCAACTGCTTCTATATCTTGATATTCAAATATAATTTTCATTATTTTCTTATAGCAGGAAGCTAGTTTTTGAACACAAGAACTTGAATATCCATAATTTTTTCCTTTATTTCTATCACTTTTAGGACCAACTGCATGAATCACATACTTGCAAAATGCGCCTCCTTTAGTTATTACAACTTCTCCTCGCCTACAACGAATGATATTTTCTTTCCTGGTATGAAACTGTTTTTCGGTTTTTTCTATAATTATGCTCTTTAAATCTTTTACATTTCCTTTACTTTGATTCACCGCTTTATGTATTGCATTGTCTACATTACTCTTACTTCCCATCAAACTAGGGTTCGCACAATTCACAACTGCATCTATATTATATTGCTCTACAAATTTTTCTATTTTCCCCTTATGTATTTTTATCATTGATTCTAATTGCATATCTTAACCTCTCCCAGCATTTTCTACATCATCTATTAAATTTTATCCCTTATTATTAATTAAATATTTATCTAAAATCCTATTCATTGTACTTCTATTAGACCAAAGTATCCTCTTTACAATTTGCTCTTTCCCTTATAAATTCAAAAGGATTTCTTACATTCATAGCTTTAGAGGCTGTATGAATAATTTGATAAGGTCCATAGGAACTGAAAGTAACTATTTGAGTTAATTATTAACTTTTTATATTATCATCTAGCCAAAAACCATTTTGAGATCGTAATATTCTTGATTTTCTTGAAAAAATAGTATTTTTATCCTCGTAAATTTTTTGAAGAAGCTCTTTATCTTTTTGTATTGTTTTAAAACGTTCTTCTATTATATTACAATTGCCTAATTCACTACCTATCCATTTACGCTCTAGTAACTCTGACACTACATATGTAGTTCCACTTCCACCAAATGGATCAAACACAACATCTCCTGGATTTGTTGTCATTGAAATAACACGATCTAACATTTTCACTGATAATTCATTAAACGCCCTATTTTTTTGCTTTTTATGTCGTACTGGATATATATCTGTCCAAACATCTGAAATATTAACACCATTTGGATTCATTTTCTTTTTATATCCTCCATAATCCTTTATTTCTCCTCCACAATGCCTACATGTTTGAATAGGCATTCTTTGCGTGTTAAATGTATTAGGCTTATCTCCTTTTATATAATATAATAATCCATAATGTGATGGATACAATCTTCCTTTTATAGGAAAGCTAAGTTTCATATCTATAGCTATCCAACTACGTAAAGTCATTCGTTTATTTAAATAATCAGAAAAAAATATTGACCATTTAGGTATATTATAAACAAACAACGCTCCACCTCTTTTTAGTATTCTGATACATTCTTCTATCCATTTGAAGCACCATTCTAAATATTCCGTCATACTATGACAATCGTTTATTCCCTCATCGTATATTTTATTCAAATTAAATGGTGGATCTGCAAATACTAAATCAACTGATTTATCTGGTATTTGAGATAATACTTCTATACAATCATCATTATATAGAACACCAAGTTTGGTTTCAAAAAATGGTTTTAATTCTAATTTTATATTTTCTTTTTTTATCTGATCTTTTTCTAAAATTTTCGAAATCAAATGTATATTTTTAAAAAAATTATCTTTGTATTCTTCAGGTACTATTCCAATAGACAAATATATTTCTAATTTTGACAAACCTGTATATTTTTCTATAGCTGGTAAAATATAATCTGCTTGTTCAACGGAACAATTATTTTTATAAAAAAGAAGCTCTGCCTTTTTAACTTTTTCATGCCTAAAAAAATTGAACATCTCTTGTTCTGTTTGTCCTATTTCTCGTCTTCTATGTTCAATTAAATCATATAAACAATAAAATTTCATTAGTTTCTCTCTATTCTCCTGTTATTAATTTATAAAATTGATAATATACACTATTTTAGTAATAAATTATTATGGCATTCCTCTTTCTTCTCTTAATTCAAACACTCTATCTCTTAGTTCTTGTAACGCAACTTCTAATTCATCATATGTATCTCCATACTCAATCAAAGAAACATTATACACTTCTTTCCAATTTTTGACAATTTGTTTTTTGTTTCCAGTTTTATCTACTATATAATGTGGGCATGATGTATTAGCTGTATTATGTAGAAATTGTAACAAAAGATTAATATCTGGATCATTTAAACTATATCCTAAAAATACAATAGTATGTGTAAGAAATAATGCCATCATCAAATGATAAAATTCTGGATATTTTTCCTGTGCTCTATAATATTGTTTTGCTGTAAATATTAATTTTTCAGTATCATCAATGCTTCCATGTGCTTTTATGATTACATTCTCCGGTGCCTTTATACTTGCTATAATAGATCTCGTTTGCGTATAATCAAATATAACATATTCCGGAACATGGCACAAACTTTCATACAATTTATCAAAATTTGTAGTAACAACTATCTTACTATCTAAATCTTTAATTAATCTATGTACATTTGAAGGAATATAGTTTCCTCTTAAATACTGTTGCTTTAAATAATTACTATATTCTCCTGAATCACACAAATCTGCTATAGCCTGTAATGCTAATAAATAATTTTGTTTTTCTAACATTTCATCCACAAATTCTTTATCTTCTTCAGTTGGATTTTTCATTTTTGTTTTAGCATTTTTAAGAAATTCTGACCATGTATCAGGCGATTCATTTTTATCATTTTTAGCAGTAGCTGAAATCCCAGATCCCAAAAAAATTAAACATCTTCTATATGCTATCTCTTCTACTAAATTATCTGGCCATATATTTTCCATTTATTTATCCCCTACGTTTTTAATAAAATTAATTGCAATTGTTTCTAAATATTTTTTATAATTTTCAACACTACTAGTTTGATTTCCTCTTAATCCACTCGCATAAGATAGATCAAAAATAGGTGTATTAGAAGTCTGTGATAAAGGAATAATACTATACACATAAGGTATATCTCCCAGCTTTAATTCCGCATTAGCAATTCCTTCTTTTACAAATTCCCCCAATGACTGTTCGATTTCAGAATGAAAATTTTTAATAACTTGTTCATATGCTTGAGTCGGACGTTCTCCACTTTTAAACTTTCGTTTTGAATATTGTTGAATAGAATATCCTATATATCGTGTTGTTTTATTTATATCAGTATTTATAATATATTTTTCAAAAAAAAGTTCACTCTCTTTTTCTCCGTATTTACCAATAAAAGTTTTAATTGCTGTTTCATATAATTTCATCCACCTTTTAATCCAATCCCCTATATTAGCTATCCCAAGTAAACTAAATATATCCGAAGCCATAGGCGTTAAGAAAAAGTCAGAATTAAGCAACGCACTTCTATTTAATGCACCAAGCGAAGGACCTACATCAATTAAAATATAATCAAATTCTTGATTTTGTTGTTTTAATTGATTTAGCCAATTTAATTTTCTTATTGCCCCTTTATCTCCTGACAATGTTTCTCCCCAACTTTTACTCATTGTATCATCTATTATTGACAGTTTAGGATGTCCCGGAATTAAACATATTTTAAAATTATTTTCATCTTCTTTTATTGGTATTTCAAGATTATTAAAATTAGCATCCCCCTCTTCCATATCTTTAAAATAATCATAAATAGTATTTTTGGCATTCTTATTATTTGGATCGTAAAATTCCATCCACTTTTCCTCAGGCAATATTGCCTGTGTTGAATTAGATTGTGGATCCAAATCAACAACTAATATCTTTTTATTTTTATAGATTGATAAATAACTCGCTAAATTAATAACCGTTGTAGTTTTTCCAACTCCACCTTTATTATTAAAAAATGTAATTACCTTCATTATTTCTCCTTTGCAATCTTTTTAATTTCATCAATCACTCCAACATCCGCTGGCAACCATTCAACATCCATCAATTCATCCTTCCCCAACCATCGAGCCGCTTCATGCTCTTTCAAAACCAAATCTCCACGAACTACAGAACACCAATAACACCCCATAGACAAATGAAACTCCGGATAATCATACTCTATCGTATCAATCAATTCTCCAATTTCGATCTCCGTATCCAATTCTTCCATAATCTCTCTCTTCAAAGCTTCCTGTGGAGTTTCCCCCTCTTCAATCTTTCCACCAGGAAACTCCCACCCACCTTTAAGATCACCATATCCTCTCTGTGTTGCAAATATCTTATCTCCGTCTCTTATAACTGCTGCCACTACCTTTATCGTCTTCATATCATTCTTCCTTTTTGTTTTCTACTCGTAATCTAATCTATATTACTCTCTAAATACTGCAATAAATCATCTCGAACTGCATGTCTCATTTTTACTCTAAACTTCGCAATATCTCGTTCTTTTCCTTTATTATCTAATTTTTTTGCAGGCTTAACTTCTACAATATCGAACTGTCCCATATAATAAAATGTCGTTTCTGCATCACTTTTCTTAACCATCAAATGTTTTCTATAAGATTTCATCACATCTTGCGTATAAGAACTATCAATACCTCTTCCAATCTGAGTATCCCAACAAAATATTTGATTGTCTTCAAACACATCTGCATAATCAGGTTTTCCATCGATATATTCTTTAGCATCGTCTTCTGTTTTTTCTTTATGATATGTAACAAAAATAAAGACATCATCATTAATCTTTTTCATTCCATACATCGTAGAAGATAAATCTTTACCACAATCCATCAGAAAACTAACATCTCTTCTTGAATATTTTTCATATAAAACAAATGGGACATCTTGATTGTTGTTCTGTATATATTTATCTTTATATCGTTGTAAACCTACAGAAATAATATCCTTTAATTCTTTATGGAATTCTTTTTCATTTAATTTCTGTGCAAAACCTTCTGCGCGTTGTATACTTCTATTTTCGCTAGCCTTTAAAATATCAATCGGTGCATATTTTTGATATTCTGTCTCATTACTAACAAAATGACCTTCTAAAACATTAAGAGTACTCTGAATACCATCCATATTCAAAAAATACCCAAATTCTGCTGAAACTTCTCCCTGTAATTTTTCTATAGAAACTTCATCGTGATTCAACATCAGTTTCAACAATTCTAGTTCCTGTGGACGTACTCCGCTTAAAATTGTTTTTGATAAATATTCCAATATCAACAATTCTTCATCTGAAACTTCTTCTATTCTTTGATCTTTCTCTAAAGATTTCAACATTGCATAATAAGTCTTATATTCTCGAATAATAATCAAAGGGTCAATCTCTTCATTTTGATAAAAGTCAATTAATCTTGGAATTCTACCTAATCTATTCTTCAAAGAAATATAACTTTCCTTTATAAATGCCTTCATACCTTTCATCTTATCAACGGCATTAAATATTCGTTCTTTTGATATTTCATCAAAATGAATTGTAGATGCTCCCGGAATCAGACTATTTCCACTGACTACATATTTTCTTACATTATCCTTGTTATAACTACGATCCCCAGATAAAGCAATCGGTATCATAAAATTATTCTTATAATTTCCAATAAAATCAAGTATTACAACATATTCTTTATCTTCTGCTTTTCGAAGTCCTCGTCCTAATTGTTGGATAAATACAATCGGTGACTGTGTTGGTCTTAGCATAATTACCTGATTAATCTCTGGTACATCAACACCTTCACTGAAAATATCTACAGATAAAATATAATCTAACTCATTGATATCATCATTAACCAAACGTTCAATCGCATCTCTTCGAACTTCTTCTGAATCTGCACCACTTAATGCTAATGTTCGCCAACCATGTTCATTAAATTTCTTTGATAATTCATTTGCTTCTTCAATTCTGCTGCAAAAAATCAGACCTTTTACTCGATTACCACTATAACCATAATATTCCGCCTGTTCCATCACATATTTTACACGTTCATCCGAGGTCAAAAATCTAAAATTTTGTAGCTTTTCTTCTTTTGTCAATTTGTTTCCATTGACCATTGTATCATCAACAATTTCTAAATCAGTAATTCCAAAGTAATGAAATGGACATAATAAATCTTCTTCCATTGCTTTTTGCAATCGAATCTCGTATGCAATATTATGATCAAAGATCTCATAAATATTACGACCTTCTATATGATCATCTCTTTTATCGGGTGTTGCTGTCATTCCCAATGTAAATTGTGGAGTAAAATAATCCATAACCTTTTTATAGCTATCTGCTGAGGTATGATGAGCTTCATCATAGATGCAACATTCAAAATGATCTCTTGCAAATCTTTCTAAATTTTCAGTTTTTGACAATGTCTGTACTGTCGCAAAAATAAAATCTGCACCATAATCATGAGATTTACCAGTAACTAATCCCATCGTAACAGACGATCCAAAAACTTTTTGGTATGATTTTAATGCCTGTTCTGCGATTTGGTTTCTATGTACTAAGAACAAAACTTTCTTATATCCCAGCTCTCTAACAGCAAATGCTGATGCATAAGTCTTTCCAGTTCCTGTACTAGATAATAGTAAAGCCTTTTCTATTCCTTCTGATCTCATCTTCATAAGGTTATTGATAAAAGCTAACTGCATCTTATTCGGTTTTAATTTATAACTTTCAAAATCTACAATTTGTTCTTTTGCTGCTTGTCTTTGCTGTTTTTTGATGATTTGATTTTGTAAATATTGCTCTTTATAATCCTCAATGAATTCTTCATAATATTGACTATTTGGTGACATCCATAAATTCTTGAATTCATTTAAAATTTCTTGTGCAACTTCTCCTTGTTCTGTAGAAACAATCTTTGTATTCCATTCTCTATTTTCTGTAATCGCTTTTGATGTCATATTAGAACTTCCGATAATGATTCGATATAATTCATCTTCACGGAATATATATCCTTTTGTGTGAAATCCTCCAACCTCAGAATTTGTTCGAAACATTTTTAATTCAATATTTTTCAATTGAGCCAATCGATCTAATGCTTTAGGCTGACTAAATGTCAAATAGTCTGTTGTAAGAATTTTCCCCGGAATCCCTTTTTGTTCTAGCTCTTTTAAAATCATAGATAAAGATTCAAATCCACTATCAGTGATAAATGCTACACTGATAAAGAATTCATCACATCGTTTTAACTCTTGTTCCAAAGAAACAAGAACTTTCTTTCCTTGTTTATAATCGTTATATATAAATTCTGGCCGGTATGCCAAATTTGAGTTATTGGATCCATCTATAAATGCAGTGGTTAAACCCATTACTAATTCTTCAGATTTTATATCTCCCATATTTTATCCTTTTAAAATTTTTTACTTCTATAGTTTCTCCGATATATTATACCATATTCCATATATACATTCTATAATTCGACCCCATATCATGTATTTCACTCACTAAGATATCAAATTTGTTATTTATTCTACTTATCAATCTTGCTATCTAAAATGCAAAATTCTTCATTAATTTTATTAATCACAATTAACATTACTATTAATAATTTCATATAATCTTGTCTTTGTACATCTTCATCTCTTGAATATGTACTATGCATATATTTATTTCTTAAATCCAACCCATTACTGTATTCAGATTTATTTAAAACATAATTCATATATTTAATTTCTGGCTTACAAAAAAGACTATCATATACTACTAATTGATTTAACTTAACCATTGTCGCTATATCTTCTTTTAAATCTTCTAAATATTGTAAACATAATACTTCTTTATCATATAATTGTTTCAATAAATAAACCTTTGGTTGATACAATTTTATGGTATTATCATTTTCGATTAAAACACATTTATTTTTTTCTAACCATTCAATTTCACCTTTATGACACTCATTAAAATCTTCAATACTCATATTTTCATGAATTAATAGTTGCACTAATGTTTTATATTTACTCTTAGCTTTCTCCGTATACCCTAAGCCAGATTGATCTGAGAATAATAAATACATCATATTTTCAACTTCTTTATTTTTTGCATATCCATACTTATTTTTAATCAAACTTGGAATATCTGAAATTATCATATGTTCTGATGACATTTCATACAAGTCACGGTCAATATGCTTATCTTTAACATACATTCGAAACTGCTTTAATATGCCTTCCATTTCTGAGGCTAAATTTCTACATTTTTCTACATAAGTCGAATCTTTCGAAGAAAGATTAAATAAAAAATCTTTCACACCAAATTCATCTTTTATATATGATTCAAAAAACCATTTAAAAATATCTTCCAAAAATATATTTTTACTTTTCAAAAAATCATAATACATAGACATTTGAGCCAGTGAAAGCATTTCTGATGTTCGAAATGCTACTCCTGTTTCATAAAATTTACGGCCTTTGATCGAAAAAGCTCTTTCTAATGCACTTATCTGCGATTTTATTGAAACTAAAGTACTTCTACCATTAGCATCAAACATTTCAAAAAGATATGTAAAATTATTAAGAATTGTCGCGTAGTCTAAATTTGCTTCTAACCATTTTTTATCGTAACTAATTTTAAATTTCATTTCTTCTCTTTTTACATCTTTTATTTTTTCTTGGTCTTTAAAATGTATTTCAACCGCTTGCTCTAATGATACTCCAGTATTCATCTTCCAAAAATCATTATATACTTTTTGTGCACGTAATTTTAATTTGTCACTAATTGGACATTCTTTAGAACTTTGTGCCTGAAATATTAATTGTAAAATATTAATATTTGCATTATCAGAATCTATATATCGCTGGAAAATAGCTTCATATTCTTCTTTTTCCAATGATTTAGGCAAATAATAATTTTCTTTATTTTTTTCTAAAAATTTTCTAGCTAAAATTGGTGTTGTCTGTTCCGAAACTCTTAATATCTTACCCATAATATCATCATAATACTGAACAATTTCTTTATGTTTAATTATATAAGATAAAATTGTATTTTCATCACATAAAAATACATAAAATACTTCATTTGATATTTTTTTATATATTTTGTATTTACAAAATAATATCCAAAAATCATCATAATACATATTACTTACTTGCTTTTCAACTATAAAAAAATTATCATCACATATTTTATTAAAAAACTTTCCAATAATCGTTTTTATTTTTTTCTCTTTTATATCAAATTGGATTTTTTCTTTATATTCATCATCTAAAAATCTTAACACTAATTGTATATTATATAATTCAATTATCTCATTAATATCATCAAACTTCTTATCAAGATCTAATTCCTTTAATTTAGAAATTGCAAGATCTAAATTTCCTCCAAAACTAAGATCATTCGTAATATAAAATTTCACACCATCAAAATATTCTGGTCGCATAATTCACCTCAATTATATTTTATAAAAACCAAAAAGGCACACACCACAAAAGTGATATGTGCCATAAATAAAATTCTAAAATCTTATTTTAACTGAGCAGCAACCTCAGCCGCAAAGTCTTCTTCTTTCTTTTCAATACCTTCACCAGTTTCAAAACGAACGAATCCTTTGATTGTAACATTAGCTCCGTTAGCTTTAGCAACCTGTTCTACGTATTTTCCAACTGCCTGTTTTCCGTCTTCAGCTTTAACATAAGCCTGATCTAACAGACATACTTCTTTTAATTCTTTGTTCAGACGTCCAACGATCATCTTTTCGATGATGTTTTCTGGTTTGTCTGGGTTTTCGTTCATAGCCTGAACTTTTAAGATTTCTGTTTCATGCTCGATGTAATCTTTAGAAACTTCATCTCTGCTTGTGTATTTTGGAGAAATAGCTGCAACCTGCATTGCTACGTTTTTAGCCATCTCTTTGATCTCGTCGTTCACTACGTCTGTAGCAACTTCTACTAATACACCGATCTTACCACCAGCGTGGATGTAAGATGCAACAAATCCGTCTGCTGCAGATACTTTAGCGAATCTACGGATGTTTAAGTTCTCTCCGATAACAGCGATCTTACCATCTAATGCTTCTTTTACAGTTTTTCCAGCTTCTGCTTTAGATTCTTCTGCTAAGAATCCTTCGATATCAGCTGCTTTTGTTGTAAGAGCCTGATCAGCTACTTCTGCTACATATGTTCTGAATGTATCATTCTTAGCTACGAAGTCTGTTTCAGAGTTAACTTCAACGATTGCTGCTTCTTTTGCATCTTCAGATACTGCTACTGCAACAAGTCCTTCAGCTGCGATACGTCCAGCTTTCTTTGCTGCTTTTGCAAGACCGTTTTCTCTTAAAAATTCAACTGCTGCGTCCATGTCTCCGTCTGTATTTGTAAGAGCTTTCTTACAATCCATCATTCCGGCACCAGTCATTTCTCTTAATTCTTTTACCATTGCTGCTGTGATAGCCATGATTCTTTTTCCTCCTAAATTGAAAGTGTGAATAAATTATTCAGCGTCTTCTGCAACTTCTTCAGAGTCTGCATCGATTCCCTGGTTTGCTTCGATAACTGCATCAGCCATAGCAGATGTGATCAGTTTTACTGCACGGATCGCATCATCGTTTCCTGGAATGATATAATCTAATTCTTCAGGATCGCTGTTTGTATCTGCGATTCCAACAAGAGGAATTCCTAAAGTATGTGCTTCCTGTACACAGATGCTTTCTTTCTTAGGGTCTACAACGAAGATCATGTCTGGAAGTCCACCCATTTCTTCGATTCCACCTAAGTTCTTCTGTAATTTGTCTTTTTCTTTGTTAAGTTCTAAAACTTCTCTCTTTGGAAGTACGTCAAATGTTCCGTCTTCTTCCATCTCTTTGATCTTTTTCAGTCTAGCGATTCTAGATTCGATTGTCTTGAAGTTAGTCATCATTCCACCTAACCATCTCTGGTTTACGTAGAACATTCCGCAACGTTCTGCTTCAGCCTGAATAGAATCCTGAGCCTGTTTCTTTGTTCCTACGAACAGAATCTTTCCACCCTGTGCTACACAATCTTTTACTGCATTGTAAGCATCGTCAACCATTCCTACAGATTTCTGTAAGTCGATGATATGGATACCATTACGCTCTGTGTAGATGTATGGTGCCATTTTAGGGTTCCATCTTCTTGTCTGATGTCCAAAATGTACACCTGCTTCAAGTAACTGTTTCATTGAAATAACGCTCATTTTAAATCTCCTTTAGTTTTTGCTTCCGCTATTTTCATCGTTCTGACAAACCTCTTGGGCACTTACCAGAATTCCAATAGCGTGTTTATTTTTACCTATGACAGTATATCAAACCTTGTCCTTCTTTGCAAGAACTTTTTCTTTAATTATAAAAGAACTAATCAATCTTTGTGATCTCGTCAAATATAAAGTCATTGACTACCTTAATATAAGTTCCTTTCATACCGGAGGATCTTGTCTCAACAACTCCGGCACTTTCTAGTTTCCTTAGTGCGTTTACGACAACGGATCTTGTGATCCCGAATCTGTCTGCGATCTTACTTGCAACTAAGACTCCTTCATTGCCTTCTAATTCTTCTAAGATATGGATCACTGCTTTGTGTTCTGTGAAGGATAACGTACTGATCGCGGAATCAACGATTCCTTTCTTTCTTCGTTCCTGTTCCACTTCTTCGCTTACAGATCTTAACATTTCAAGTCCGACAACGGTTGTTCCATATTCCGCTAAGATAATATCATCAATGGAATAATTTTCTCTCTGGCGGTACATAAATAATGTTCCGAATCTCTCTCCTGCGATATCAATTGGTGCGATGATCGCATAGTAATCATCAACGTCTGACTCAAATCCCAGTGTGGAAAGGCTGACATTTTCATTGGTGGAAAGAATCGTTAATAGTCTTTCATTTAATGAAAAATCAACATAATCTTTGACATTTCCTGAGATCAGCTGATGAAGCACTTCGATGTGGTCTGCTTCATTTTTACCTAAGATCTTTCCTTTTTTACTGATGACAAGGACGTTTGAATTCATTACTTCTGTCAGAACTTTACAGATATCGTTAAATACAACTTTCTGTGAATTGTTATTATGAAGTAATTTATTGATCTTTCTTGTTTTATCTAGTAATTGTATACTACTCATCTATATTTTTTCTCCTTATTTTGACACTGACTCCCCAGAAGTCTCTTTCTCTTTTGCATCTTCTGGCATGCTGCATACGAATCCACATTCCTTGCTAGAGCATACAAGCTTCTTACCTTTTTCGATCATATAGCTTCCGCATTTTTCACATTTGACTGTGGATGGTTTCTGCCATGACATGAATTCACATTCCGGATTATTTTCACATCCGTAATATTTTCTTCCTTTTTTCGTTTTCTTTAAGACAACTTCTCCGCCGCACATTGGGCATGGGATTCCGACTTTTTCAAAATGTGGTTTTGTATTTCTGCATTCTGGGAATCCAGGGCATGCAAGGAATTTCCCATATGGTCCGTACTTCACGACCATATTTCTTCCACATTCATCGCAGATAACGTCTGTGACTTCGTCTTCGATCTTGATCTTCTCTAATTCTTTTTCTGCATTCTTCACTGCGATCTCAAAGTCTGGGTAGAAGTTTTCAATGACGGATTTCCAATGGACTTTACCTTCTTCTACCATATCAAGCAGACCTTCCATCATCGCTGTGAAGTTCACATCGACAATACTTGCAAATGCTTTCTTCATCATGTTGTTGACTGCTTCTCCAAGCTCTGTGACGTATAAGTTCTTCTTTTCTTTGACAACATAACGTCTTGCTGTGATCGTTGAGATCGTTGGTGCGTAAGTACTTGGACGTCCAATTCCAAACTCTTCTAGTGTCTTAACTAAAGATGCTTCTGTATAATGAGCTGGTGGCTGTGTAAAATGCTGTTTTGGCTCTAAATCATTCAATGTAAGTTTGGTATCTTCATCGATGGATTTTAACATTACATTTCCTTCGGATTTCTCGTTGTTAATGTTATATACAGATAGGAATCCATCGAAGGCAATCTTGCTTGCGGATGCATTAAAACGATAATCTCCGGCAGCGATCTTTACGGATGTATTCTCGTATTTGGCTGGTGCCATACGGCTTGCCATGAAACGGTTCCAGATCAGCTGGTATAAACGGAACTGATCTCTTGACAGTTCGTCTTTGATGCTTGCTGGTGAGTTTGTCATGTAGGTTGGTCGGATGGCTTCATGTGCATCCTGTACTTTCTTGTCGTCTTTCTTGGCAACAGTTCCTGCTCCAACGAACTCGGCTCCATAAGCTTCCTTAATATATTCTTTCGCTGCTGCATCGGCTTCTACAGAGATACGTGTGGAGTCTGTACGTAAGTATGTGATCAGACCAACGGTTCCCTGTCCTTTGATATTGACACCTTCATATAACTGCTGTGCGATACGCATAGTTTTCTGTGGTGCGAAGTTTAACTTGCTGGATGCATCCTGCTGAAGAGTACTTGTCGTAAATGGAAGTGGACTCTTCTTTAATCGTTCTGTAACTTTCACTCCTTCGACGGTAAATTCTTTTCCTTTTAAATAGGATAAGATCTCATTCATCTCTTCTTCGCTGTGGATCTCGATCTTCTGTTCTTTATTGCCGATCAGTTTGGCTTCTAATGGCTTTTTACTTCCTTTGACATCTAATAAGGCTTCTAAGGACCAGTATTCCTGTGGAATAAACAGGTTGATCTCTTCTTCTCTGTCACAGATCAGGCGTAAGGCTACGGACTGAACTCGTCCAGCACTTAAACCTCGTTTGATCTTTGCCCAGAGGATCGGACTGATCTGGTATCCTACGATTCGGTCCAGAACACGTCTTGCCTGCTGTGCATCGACTAAGTTCATATCGATGTCTCTTGCGTGTTTAATGGAGTCTTTGACAGCTGTTTTTGTGATCTCATTGAATGTGATTCGGCTGTAGTTTTTGTTCTCTAGTTTTAATGCGTAATATAAATGCCATGAGATGGCTTCTCCTTCACGGTCCGGGTCAGTCGCGAGGTATACTTTGTCTGCTTTTTTTACCGCTTTGCGAAGAGCTGCTAATACTTCACCCTTCCCACGGATCGTAATGTACTTTGGTTCAAAGTCATTCTCGATATCTATTCCTAAGGTACTCTTTGGCAGATCGCGAACATGCCCGTTGGACGCGATCACTTCGTAATTCCTGCCCAGGAACTTTTTGATTGTTTTGGCTTTCGCCGGTGATTCGACGATAACTAGATATTTTGGCATATAGTATTACCCCTTGTTTACATTTTTTTGATATATAAGTTCTGATGAATCTGTTTGATATATCCTTTCGCTTCTAATTGAAATAAAGCTTGGATCACTTCTTCATAAGAATCTTGGGATGTACTTAAGATCTCATCAATATATTTCGGTTTCAAACTCAACATATCATACACCCTTTTTTCTGCCTTTGCAAGAGATTTTGCACTATGCTTTGGAAATTTTCGTGAAAATCCCGTGAATTCTGAAAATTCTGTTAAAATATCGTCGACATTTTCAACTAATTTTGCTCCTTGTTTGATCAATCCATGACATCCTTGGCAATGTTTATCTGTGATCATTCCGGGAACCGCGAATACTTCTTTGTTCTGATCAAGCCCGCAATCAGCCGTGATCAGCGATCCGCTCCTTGCTCTGGCTTCTGTGACGAGGATTCCGTCACTTAATCCACTGATGATGCGGTTCCTTTCTGGGAAATGCCATTTGAGCGGTTCACTGCCTGGCGGGTACTCAGAAATAACTGTCTGATTCGCATACATATCATAAAATAACTGAAAATTTTCTTTTGGGTAAATGAGATCGATCCCACATCCTAAAACCCCAACAGCCTGTCCTTTTTTGTCGATTATTTCACGGTGAACCGTCCCATCTACGCCCCTTGCGAGTCCACTTATAATCTGTACGCCTTGCTGAGCCAGCTCTTTTGCGAACTTTTTTGAGATTTCGAATCCATAAGTTGTCGGATATCTTGATCCAACGATCGCTATTGACAGTTCTTTTTCTTCATATGGCTGACCTTTTTGAAAAATCCCATACGGAGCATCGTAGATCTTCCTCAATCGATTCGGGTAAGCAGCTTCTTTTTGAATGATAAAACGGATATTTTCACGATGCAGAGCTTCATAACCTTTCTTGATCGCTGTTTCATCTCTTAAATGAACGAAACGATCGTATTCAAGTTGTGTCATGTGTTCTTTTAAGATTTCTGGGTTGATCTTATAGAGTTCTTTTGGGTGAATGAAGATATCCATCAATTCTTTTTGCTTCTTGATCGGCAATCGAACTTTGCCACATAGCCAGTACCAATATAATTTATCTTCCATATTCAAGTACCTCTTTGATAAATCCTGTATTTCTGAAGGTCATGGCTTCCATCAGGTGGATCGGTTTGATCTCTGATTCATTTTCCATAAGCATGATCGTCAGTGCTACTTTTAAAATCTTATCCATTCCTCGTCTTGTGATCTTGCCAGATCGATAGGCGATATCTAAAATCTCTTTGCATTCTTTGGATAAATGAAGGAGCTTGTTTAACTGTATGTGGCTTAAATGGCTGGTATCACTGCATTGATAGTTTTTTAATAACTTTTTTTCTCTTTGGATGGTTGTTTCGATGCGTTCTTTGATCTGATGGGATGTTTCTTGACTCTCTTTTTGTATCTTCTGTGTATCAGCCTCTTTTTTACTTAGACATAGGACCATGTCAAAACGGTCTAAGATCGGACCGGACAATTTCTTTAGATAACGCTTTTTTTCATGATAAGTACATCGGCAGATCCCATCTTCCAATCCATAACCACAAGGACATGGATTCATGGTGGCGATCAGTTGAAAGTCTGCCGGAAACTTGTGGTAGATCCCATTTCTGGTGATATCGATCGTTCCATCTTCCAATGGCTGTCTGAGTGCCTCGATACATTCTGTTTTAAATTCCATAAATTCGTCCAGAAATAAAATGCCATGATGTGCTAATGTGATCTCTCCTGCCGTCGGCGTCTTGCCGCCTCCAAGGAATGCGGCTTTCGGGATCATTGGATGTGGCTGGCGAAATGGTCTGGTATCATCTTCTAAATACCGTGGAATTCCAGTGGCATCATAGATTGCCTGAACTTCCATCTTCTCTTCTTTTGATAGTTGTGGAAGAATGGTCGGGATCCTTCTGGCTGCCATTGTTTTTCCTGAACCTGGGGAACCAATGATCAATAGATGATGTCTTCCAGTGACCGCGATCTCCATCGCTCTTTTTAAATGTTGTTGTCCGATGATGTCACTGAAGTCTTCTTCTGACTCTTCCTTTTGATAAGTTGTTGCACTTCTGCAACTTTTTTGATGATATGTTCCATGAAAATAGTCCAGGACATCCTGTAAACTGTCCATAAATACCACTTCAATATCTTCAATCCCTCTTAGAGAATTCTCATCTTCACTTGCCGCAAAGAACTTGTGAATTCCTTGTTTTCTTGCTTCTAAAACGATTGGAAGACAGTTTCCTACACCTCTGATCTTGCCGTTTAGTCCTAATTCCCCCATGATACAGATGTCATCTAACTTGCTTGCATCGATTAAATTCAGGCATCCTAAAAAGGCCACGGCGATCGGGAAATCGAACGCGGTTCCGTTCTTTCTTATATTGGCTGGGGATAAATTAACGGTGATCTTCATCGACGGTAAGGGATGGCCGATGGAGCGCAGTGCTGATGCAACCCGCTCTTTTGCTTCCATAGATTCTTTGGAAAGATAGCCTACCATTGTAAAATATGGCAGGCCGTTTCTGATCTCTACTTCTACGTGGATGAGCTTTCCACTCACTCCACTGACGATTCCTGTGATTACTTCCTGATAAATAATACTCAACTCCTTCTCTTCTCAAAAAGGAAGCTGGTTTCAAAATGATATGGTTAGTTTATCACAAAAGTAATATTTTTACAATCTTGTTTATTCAAAACAATTGTGATTATTTTAATAATTTCTTTAATTCACTCATAAATGTGTTCACATCTTTGAATTCACGGTAAATGGCTGCAAATCTTACGTATGCAACTTCATTTAAATCCTTTAATTTGTCCATGACCATCTCTCCGATCACGGATGTTTCGACTTCTCTTGTTCCCATGTTATAGATCTTTGTCTCGATCTCATCGATCGCTGCTTCGATCTGCCCCATGGATACTGGGAGTTTGTGACAGGATTGTACGATTCCATTCCGAATCTTGTTTCGATCGTAGAGTTGTCGTGTCTTGTCTTTCTTGATGACACTCAACGGTTCTGTCTCTATCTTCTCATAAGTTGTAAAACGTTTTCCGCATTCGTCACATTGTCTTCTTCTACGGATCGCATTGTTGTCTTCTGCCGGTCTGGAATCTACGACTCTGGAATTCTCACTTCCACAATATGGGCATCTCATCTTCTTGTACCTCCGTGTTTTTACTGCTTGAAGTATATCATTTTTTTTGTAGAAAAGAAAGCTTTTCTTTTATTTCAGGCATTCTTTTTCGTTGATATCGACTAGAATCGTATCTCTGCCGATCCTTACAATGCATTTGTAGGGGATTTTGTAAACTTTATTCTTGCCAACACATATGAGCATCTTCGTTGTTTTGGGAACGATCAGATAGCAGATCTTACCCGTATGGATTTCAAATTCGAGGTCTAGGACAAAGCCTAAACATTCTCCTGTATTACAATTGATCACATCTTTTTGCCGAAGTTCGAGAAATTTCATGTCAGGAATCCTTTTTCTTCCTATTATAATAGTATTCTTTTTTTCCATGAATAGAAGCAGAAAAAAGCAGGAGATTCTGATCTCTCGAATCTCCTGCTTCTTTATTATTATAATGATATAAAGAAAGATTAAGCTTCTTTCTTTGGTGCTGGTTTCTTAGGAACTAATTTCTTTCCTGTAATGATTCCTTTTGGACATTTACCTGCACATAATCCACAACCTACACATTTATCGTAATCGATCTGTGCGATGTTGTTTTCAACTTTGATTGCTCCAAGTTTACATACTTTTTCGCATGCTTTACATCCGATACATCCTGCTTTACATACAGACATAACATTTTTACCGAATTCTTTAGAGCTGCACTGTACTCTTGTTTTCTTGTTTTCTGGTACAAGGTCGATCAATGCTTTTGGACATGTTTCTGCGCATTTTCCACATCCTACACATGCTTCTTCATCGATGTGAGCGATTCCGTTCACGATAGAGATCGCATTTTCTGGACATACTGCTGCACAGCTTCCAAATCCCATACATCCAAATTCGCATCCTTTTGGTCCTGCACCTGGTACGTTCATCGCTTCAATACAGCTCTGAACTCCAGAGTACTGGTATTTGTCAGATGCTTTTTCGCAAGTTCCGGCACATTTTACGAATGCGACTTTCTTCACGAATTCTCCTGCTTCTACACCCATGATCGCACTGATCTTCTCAGCTGCAGCTGCTCCACCAACTGGACAGCCGTTCACTGGTGCTTCTCCATTTGCGATTGCTTTTGCAAGTCCATCACAACCTGCGTATCCACAACCACCACAGTTATTTCCTGGAAGTTCTGCACGGATGGCTACTTCCTTCTCGTCTACAGGAACTTTAAATTTCTCTGAGGCAATTCCCAGTAAGATTGCGATAAGCAGACCGGTTCCTCCGACAACAACCATGGCAAGTAAAATTGCTGATATATTCATCTTCTTTACCTCCTAAATAAGTCCTGAGAATCCGAAGAATGCGATTGCCATTAATCCTGCTGTTAACAGTGTGATAGGCATTCCTTTGAAAGATTCTGGGATGTTGTTGTATTCCATCTTTTCACGGATACCAGCAAGGATAACGATAGCAATTAGGAATCCTAAAGAGATACCGATACCATTGACTACGCTGGCGATGAAACTATAGTCGTTCTGTACGTTTGTTAATGCTGTACCAAGAACTGCACAGTTTGTTGTGATCAGTGGAAGGAATACTCCCAGAGATTCATATAATGCTGGCATAGATTTCTTTAATACCATTTCTACGAACTGTACTAATGCTGCGATTACCAGGATAAATACGATCGTATTTAAGTATGTTAAATCTGTTGGTACTAATAAAAATGTATAAATTAAATTTGTAACTGCTGATGCGATAGTAATAACGAAGAGAACGGCTGCACCCATTCCGGCTGCTGTCTCAACTTTCTTAGAAACTCCAAGGAAAGGACATAAACCAAGGAACTGGCTTAATACGACGTTATTTACCAGCGCTGAACCGATGGCAATTAACAGTAAACTTTTCATCTTAATCCTCCTTATTTGTCATCTACAGTTGTATCAAAAAAGCTTCTGGAACCGCAAGCGCTGTTTCCGCAGTGAGCACAATCTCCGCATCCACCGCTCTGTACTTCTCCGGCTTTTTTAGGTTTTTTGCTCTTAACTTTATTCTGGATCGCTACTAAGCATGCAAGTACGAAGAATGCTCCAGGTGCCAGGATAAAGATTGTGATTGGTTCGTATGCAGATGGCATTACCTGCATTCCGAAGATCTGACCTGCTCCTAATAATTCACGGAATGCTCCTAAAATTGTTAAGGCTACAGTAAATCCAAGTCCCATTCCAAGTCCGTCAAAGAAGGAGTTAATTGGTCCGTTCTTTGCTGCAAAGGATTCTGCACGTCCAAGGATGATACAGTTTACTACGATCAGTGGGATGTATAATCCTAATGCGTCGTTAACTGCTGGAACATATCCCTGTAATAGGAACTGTACGATTGTTACCAGAGATGCGATAACTACGATATATCCTGGGATACGTACACGATCAGGGATGACATTTCTTAATGCGGAAATGATCATGTTAGAAAACATTAATACGGCTGTTGTTGAAAGTCCCATTCCTGCACCGTTGATCGCAGATGTTGTTACTGCTAATGTAGGACACATACCTAACATTAAGACGAAGGTAGGGTTTTCTTTTACGATACCATTAATCAATCGTTCCATTGGATTTGGTTTCATGTTTAATTACCTCCCTTCAGGCTCTTTGAATATGCAACACAGCTGTTAACTGCACTTGTGACAGCACGGCTTGTGATCGTTGCACCACTGATGGCATCTACTTTAGAATCATCGTTCTTACCAGATCCATCTTTTACAACTTCAAATTTGTCTGCTTTTTTGTTTTTAAAGTTACTCTTGAATTCTGGTTCTTTGGCTTTCATACCTAAACCAGCTGTTTCGCTGATGGATAATGTTTCATAACCATTGACTGTTCCATCATCTCTAACACCTACAGATAAAGATACATCTCCACCGTATCCTTCTGGGTTTGTTACAGAGAATACGTATCCAAGTTCTTTTCCGTTTTTGTCAACTGCTTTTACAACTTCAGAAATCGTGTTCTGTCCAAGATCATTTTTCTTTAAGACAGCTGCTACGTCTTTCTGGTCTAATTTTACTGTATCGAATTTCGCTGCATCTTTGAATACGGCTTTGTAAGCTTCCTGTTTTGTCTTTTCTTCCTGTGCGGCGATCGGTGCTTTTGTTACATTATATACGATACCTAAAAGGAGTCCTGCAATTAATGTGATCACACATAATTTGATACAATCCATTACGAGATTCTTATTCATTGCTCTTACCTCCTTTTTTTACGATTCCAAATGGAGTTGGTACTGTCACTCTCTCGATCAGTGGAACTAATAAGTTTGCAATGATGATTGAGTAAGATACACCTTCTGCCATTGGTCCGAACAGACGGAATAATCCAGTTAAAATACCAAGAACGATCGCATAGATGATCTTTCCGTTCTTTGTAATTGGAGATGTTACGTAGTCTGTTGCCATGAAGATCGCACCTAACATTAATCCACCACTGAAGATCTGTGCTGCCATGTAAGATAGATCAAATCCATGACCACCGAAGATAAGTACGAAGATTGCTACAACTGCAACATAAACACATGGGATGATCGGAGAGATGACTTTCTTAAATACTAAGTATGCTCCACCGATGATCAGTAATAATGCAGATGTTTCACCAATTGTTCCAGGAACGAATCCTAAGAATGATTTCATAACATCTACGCTTTTTCCCTGTTCCATAACAGCAAGTGGTGTTGCTGTTGTTACACCATCATATGTAAATGTTGTCATTCTTGCTGCAAATGAGATCATTAAGAAACATCTTGCACCAAGGGCTGGGTTCATAAAGTTCTGTCCCAATCCACCGAACACCTGTTTTACAACGATGATCGCGAAGATTCCACCAAGGATCGGCATCCAGAATGGTGCTCCTGATGGTAAGTTTAATGCAAGTAACAGTCCGGTCAATGCCGCACTTAAGTCACCTACAGTGATTGGCTGTTTCATAAGTTTCTGGTAAATATACTCAACGACAACACAGGTAGCAACAGAAATTGCAACTGTCAGTGCCGCAGATGCTCCAAAGATATAGATACCAAAAATTGTAGCGGGTAGTAATGCGATGATAACATCTAACATAATCTTTTGTGTTGAGCCATTATCTCTGACATGAGGGTTGGCTGACACATGATATAATGTTTCGCTCATATGTATCTCTCCTTTATTTCTTTCTACGGTTAGCTAATACCTGTTTACGACCTGTCTTCATGGACTGTGCAAGGTTACGTTTTGCTGGACATACAAATGAACAAGATCCACACTCAACGCATTCTGCTCCATAAAGTTTCTCAAACTCGTCAAACTGATTATGATCTGCTAATACAGATAATTTTGCTGGCATCAGCTTCTGTGGACAGACGCTTACACATCTTCCACAACGAATACAATTGCTTGGTTGGTTCGCAGCAACTTCATCTTTTGTGAATGCTAAAAAGCATGAGAATGTTTTGACAGCTGGTACATCTGTTGTAAACATTGCCATACCCATCATAGGTCCACCAGAAATGATCTTCTCAGGCTGTGTCTTAAATCCACCGGCTGCTTCGATCAGTTCCTGTACGTTTGTTCCTGTACGTACTTTAAAGTTGCTTGGATTCTTGATCGCATCTCCAGTAACTGTCACAACACGTTCGTATAATGGTTTACCATCTTTGACAGCTTCTTTGATCGCTACGATCGTAGCTACGTTATCTACGATGCATCCTGCATCTGCTGGTAACATGCTGGAGTTGATGCTTCTTCCTGTTGTTGCATAAATCAAAGAACGTTCTGCACCCTGTGGGTATTTTGTCTTTAATGTAGCAACGCTGATTCTTGCATCACCTTTTACTAATGCTTCTACTTTAGCAATTGCATCTTTTTTATTATCTTCAATACCAATGATACCTTTTGCTTTTGGGAACATATCAAGTACGATATTTAATCCTTCAATTAAAAGTTCTGGTGTCTCCATTAAGATGCGGTAGTCACCTGTGATATAAGGTTCACACTCCGCTCCATTTACGATGATATATTCGATCGCATCTGGATCTTTTGGCGCTAATTTCACATGTGTTGGGAATCCGGCTCCACCAAGTCCTACGATTCCAGCTTCTTTGATCGCTGCTAAAACATCATCTTTAGACATCTGATCATAAGGTTTTGCCTCAAAGGCAGCCTCTTTGAATTCTCCATCATTCTCAATTACGATAGAGTTAACTTTTGCTCCGGCTGGAGTCATTCTTGGCTCGATCGCCTTTACAGTTCCTGAAACAGAGCTGAAAATATTCGCGGATACAAATCCTCCAGCTTCTGCCACCTTCTGGCCTACTAACACCTGGTCTCCCTTGCTAACGATTGGCTGTGCAGGAGCACCGATGTGCTGACCTAAAGGTAAAACAACATCTCCTTTTGGCAGGTATTCGGTGATTGGTGAATTTTTTGCAAATTCTTTACCATCTGCCGGATGAACACCGCCGCTAAATGTAAACAATGCCATTTTAAGCCTTCCTTTCTTCTTTACATTTTTTTCCATTGCGAAAAAAAAGAGTTCTCATAAAATGAAAACTCCTTTGAACACAAGACTTATAATACCATAGTCTTTTTTATTTTTCAATGTTTTTTTAACAATTTCTTTGCATTTGCATACAAAAAATATATGTTTTTCTTCAGATTTTCTTAAGATCCTGAAATAACTTGTTGATTTCAGCTTTTATATTCTATAAATCTAAACAGAGTACCACGTCCATATTTTAATATGGGCGTGGGTGAATGCGTCCTGACGGACACATTATCGTTTCCCCTGATTCCGAATATACTGTTTTATTGTGTGCAGACTGTTTTCACTAA
>ERZ824488.1079-NODE-1079-length-32147-cov-6.269444_pt1 | contig 32147 bp, 30 predicted proteins | sample MGYA00519936_ERZ824488 | MGnify/ENA primary metagenome ERZ824488 (study PRJEB31778, sample SAMEA3449153) | human gut metagenome | biome: human gut; feature: human-associated habitat; material: faeces | place: United Kingdom | collected 2010/2012 ... | reverse complement strand
AGCGGCGCACGCCGGGCGAAAGCGTCCGGGGCCGCAGGCCGGGGCGCACAAGCTCCCCCAGCAGAAAAAATCCGGTTGCCGTGAAAAAAAACGGCACGGCCAGCCGCGCCAGCGTTTTCAGCGCAAAATCCGCCGCTGCGGAAAAAGACGCCAGCGGAGCGGTATGGATGCACACCACCAGCAGCGCGGCCGCCACGCGGAAGCGGTCCACGGCCGGATATCCCCGCCGCGCCGTCATACCGCGCCCCACACGGTGACGACAAGGCCACCGCAGTTGTCTGTGGACGCCTGCCACACACGGTCCCGCGGCGCGTCGAACCGCGCGCCCTCCGGCCCCAGCGGCACACGAAAGATGTCAAAGCCGCGTCCCCCGGCCTCCATGTGCAGCGGCTGTTCGGGCGTGTATGCCCCCAAGGCTCCGATGTATTCTTCCAGCGTCACGCCGCGCTGTGCCATCAGCCCGGCGTGGGGCCAGCCAACATAGCGAAAATGCCATGGTTCATGGCCGATGCCGGTGACGGCCTGCGCGCCTTTGGGATACCGTTCGATGAAGCCGTAGCGCGCCGCCGCGCGGCGGAAGGCCGCGCAGACTCCTGTATCGGGAAATGCGGGACGGATGAAGTCGATCACCTCCCGCGCCTCGCCCACATCAATGGCAAGGCCTGTTTCATGCTCGCTGCAGCCGGGCAGCGCCACATATTTCTGTGTGAATTCAAGGCCGTTGTCCCGCACGGAATCCGCATACAGCGCCTGCTGCTCGGCGTGGCTGCGCCAGCCGCTGACGGGCACGATGCGCCCCGCCGCGCGGATGCCGTCCAGCAGCGCTGCCAGCATGACCGCCGCCTGCCGCGCCAGCAGCACGCCGGGCGCGTCCGGCATGGCGGGGACCAACGCTTCGGGCGCGGGCCGTGCCTGCAGGGGATGTGCGGGGTTCACCAGCGCCAGCGTGCCCGCCAGCGCCTGCTCCCGGGTCACTGTCTGCATCATACGTCCGCCACCGCCTGTTCCAGCAGCCGCTCCACCAGCGGGCCGAATTCCACTCCCGCGCCGCGCATCATGCCGGGAAAGCGGCTGTGCTCGGTGAAGCCCGGGATGGTGTTCACCTCGTTGAACACGATGCGCCCGTCCGGCGTGTAGAACAGATCCACCCGCGCGAAGCCCGTGCAGCACAGCGCCCGGTACACGGTCTTGGCTGCTTCACGCACACGGTCCCGTTCAGCCAGAGACAGGCGGGCGGGCATGTGGATGCGCGCGGTCTCCAGCGTATATTTTTCCGTATAATCAAAAAAGCCATGGGCCAGCTCAATCTCATCCACCTCTCCCACGGTGAGCGCCTCTCCGGCGCCCAGCACGGCACAGCCCACCTCAAAGCCTTCAATGGCTTCCTCAGCGATGACCTCGGAATCATTCTGGAAAGCGAGGCGGATGGCTGCATCCAGTTCCTCCGGGGAGATGACCTTTGTCACGCCAAAGGAAGAACCGGCGCGGACTGGCTTGACAAAGACCGGAAAGCTTAAGTTTTCTCTGATCTCCTGAGTGGCCGTTGGAAGATCTTTTTCTTTAAAAGTGAGAGCTTTTGGTACGGAGATTCCTGCCAGAGAAACGAGTTTGTGGGCCCGGTCTTTATCCATGCAGAGCGCCGAGGCGAGGGTGCCGCAGCCGACCAGAGGAATGCCGGCAACCTCCAGAAGCCCCTGGACTGTGCCGTCCTCCCCGTTTTTTCCATGGAGCACGGGAAAGGCGAGATCAATCTTCTGAAGAATGTATTTTCCATCCGTCAGTTCCAGAAAGCCACCGACGGAGCGGCTCTGGGAAAAGGCCACAGGATTTAAATGAGCGGCGTCCTCGCACCAGGTTCCCTCCGAGATGCGGGCCGGATCACCGGTGTAATGATACCAGTCGCCGGTCATCGTGATGCCGATTGGGAAAACGTCAAATCGGGTCCGGTCGATGTGCTCAAAAACGGAGGCCGCGGACTTGAGGGAAACTTCATATTCTGTGGAGTGGCCGCCGAAGAGGACGGCTATTTTTTTCTTATTCATCAATGTTCATCCTTTCTGTGTAAAAGAAAAACTCCTGTTTTTCGTATGGCAATCATACCAAAAACAGGAGTCAGGATTCTTCCTTTGTCCCCACAGCTTTTCTTCTTTTCTCTGCGGAAATTCTTAAGTTTTTCTTATGAAAGGGGGAGGGTCACGGTAAAGATTATGCTGTCCTCCCCGTTGGCGGCGTCGATGGAGCCGCCGTGAAGCTTCACGATCTGTTTGGCGATAGCGAGACCCAGGCCTGCGCCGCCGCTGGAACTTCTCGCGGTGTCCAGTCGGTAGAACTGCTCAAAGATCCGGGCCAGTTTTTCCGGGGGAATTGCGTCGCCCTGATTCTGGAAGGTGACGATCACCTGCTCCTCCTGCACCCGGGCGGTGATGTCGATGTTGCTGTTCTTGTAACTGTAGAGAACGGCGTTTCGAAGGAGATTGTCGAAGACCCGCTGGATTTTGTCCGGATCGCAGTGAAGTGGCAGGCTTTCCGGGGTGTGAAGCGTGCAGGTCAGATTTTTTCCGCTCAGCATGGGTTTGAACTCAAAAACCAGCTGTTCGAGAAGCCGGATGAGATCGATTTTATGATACTCCAGCGAAATTTCCGAGAGGTTGAAGCGGGTGATCTCAAAAAATTCGTTGATGAGATCCTCCAGGCGCTCCGCCTTGTCAAGGGCGATGGAGAGATATTTTTCCCGGAGCTCTGGCGAAATCTCGCCCTCGTCATGGAGAAGCGTCAGATATCCGATAACGGAGGAAAGGGGCGTTTTCAGGTCGTGGGCCAGATACATGATGAGGTCATTTTTCCGCTGCTCTGCGTCTTTTCTCAGGCGGAGATTTTCCTGAGACTGGATTCGCGCCAGATTCAGCTCATTTTCCACGTCCGAGAGCTCTTCCGGGAGAGAAATGGCGGGGGCCTCCGGTTCCGACAGCGTTTTGGAGGCGTCGATGACGGTATCCAGGTATTCCAGCGGTTTTTCGATGGCTTTTCTCATAAAAGTAATGCTGCCGACGGCCATAACGACAAGGACGATGACGGGAGAGAGCATCTGCAGGGTCTTGAAGAGACTGTAAAAAGGCGAGTAGTCATACCAGATAAACTGCTTGCAGATAAACCAGGCCAGAAAATAACCGCCCATCATGACGGCTAAAAGGATCAGCAGGGAGAGAAAAAAGCGGTTCAGGATTCGTTTGGACAGTTTGGAATACTGTCGTTTTTTATTCGATTTCATAGCCGACACCCCAGACAGTCTTGATAAATTTCGGATTTTTCGCGGGTTCCTTCATTTTTTCACGCAGGCGGCCGATGTGCGCCATGACCGTATTGTTGCTGTTCAGATATTTTTCCTTCCAGACCGCCTCGAAAAGCTCCTCGGAACTCACGACCCTGCCTTGATGCTCGCAGAGATACCAGAGCAGGGAAAATTCGATGGGAGTGAGAGAGAGCTCTTTTCCAAAAAGCGTGCAGCGATGGCTATCTTTGTTAATGATGAGGCCGCGGATATCAAACTCATTCTTTTCCTGCGGCTGCCCTATGGCAGGATTGTAGCGCTGGAAACGGCGAAGCTGGGTCTTGACCCGAGCCACGACCTCCAGCGGGTTGAAGGGCTTGGTGATATAGTCGTCCGCGCCGATGGTAAGGCCCATGATCTTGTCGGTGTCCGCGATCTTTGCCGTCAGCATAATGACGGGAAAATAATAGCTTTCCCGGATTTTCTGGCAGATATGGAAACCGTCGATATCGGGAAGCATGACGTCGAGAATCGCAAGATCCGGCAACGTTTTCTTAAGGCAGGTCAAGGCATCTGTCCCATTATAAAATTTGTAAACCGTGTAGCCGTCGTTTTTCAGATAAACATCGAGAAGGTCGGCGATCTCTTTTTCGTCATCGACGACTAAAATTTTTTCGTTCATGTGTTTTCTTCCTTTTGTGTGGTAGTTGCTTTTCCTGATTATAGGCGGTTGATTTTGGAAATGCAAGGGAAAAAGAATCTTGAAATTCTCTTTTTTCTCTTAAAAAAATCTTAAAATATAGGGGATTTCCACAAAAGAATGGCTCTGGCTGGTTGAAAATGTGTGCAAAAAATGGTATTTTTAAAATGACCGGTTAAGCAGTGTGAATGCATTTACAAGAAAATGGAGGTGGAACTATGAAGAGAAGAAGTGCTCAGAAGTTTATGGTTGGTTTCCTGACGATGCTGGCAGCGGGGACCCTGCCCGGAAGCGCGTACACAGTTTCGGCGGACAGCATGGATTTTGTGGAGTATGACATGACGACAGGAGCGGAGAACTATTTCACGGTAACGGTTCCGGGTGAAGATACGGGCGACCTTACGATGCAGGGTTTGGCGGGCGAGCCGGAAGATGCTGACGGCGATCTTACGATGCCTGGATACCAGGGCAGGCCTGATCCGACACCTGCCACAGCAAAGAAAAAGAACTGCTGGGTGAAAAAGGGCAGCTATTATTACTACTACAATTCCAGGGGAAAGCTTCTGCGAAACGGTACATATCAGATCAAGGGAAAAAATTACTGTTTTGATAAATATGGACGCCGCCGGACCGGCAAGATCCTCAATACGGACGGCAGCTACAGCACCTTTTCCAAGAAGACCGGCGAGGAAGTTTCGAGATATTTTCCGCTGAAGATCACTTCAATTTCAAAAAATACCTTAAAAGGGATCGCCTACAAAGCGGATAAAAATCACAAGCGAAATTACGAGATTTCTTTGAAACGGGTAAAACTTGTGGATGTGAAAAATCATGACATCACAACGGCAGAGCTGAAAAAAGGCAGCGTTGTTCGGCTGTTCGTAAAGAGCACCGGAACCGGCCAGAACCGGAAGGATAAGATCACAAAGATCCAGGCCGTAAGACAGCTGGTCTGGGAAGAAGCAAAATAAGGAAATTTTGATGGGATCCCCCGTCTGCTGTGAAAAATGGCAGGTGGGGGATCTGGCGGTTTACAGGGGGCTTTGATATATGTTAGTATAGAGACAGGCATATTTTATGGGAAAGAGGTGACCTGAATGAATAAAAAATGGACGCTTCACGTTGAAAACCTTGCAAAAATAGAAAGTGCAGACGTTACGATTGCACCATTGATGTGTTTTGTAGGAGATAATAACAGTGGAAAAAGTTATTTGATGAGTATATTATGGGGGATTTTGACGTTAGGAAAAGATATTTTTCCAAAGAAACCTTCTGAAGCAAAGGTTTATAAACAATGTGAAAACTGGCTGAAAGACCGGATCAATATAGATATTGAATTATCCGGGACAGATATGCAGTTATATGTAGATTGGTTTAATGAGTTATTGAATTTCCAAAAAAAAACGCTGGTCAAAAGAATTTTTAATTATGATGTTGAGATTGAAAAATTAAAAATCACTGACTATGAGAGGAATAAACCAATTAAAATTATTTGGGAAAAAGCAGGTTCCAGATATTCTGTGACGAATAATTATATTAAATTTCCTGAAGTAGATTCACCCAGCAGAGACGAACTATTTCGCATGAATGCTTATATTTGTTGGAATCTGTTAATGGAAGGGATCGCGGCTCCTCTGTATACCCCGATCGTAAAAGGAAGGAGAATCGGAGAACCAATCTATCTTCCAGCATCAAGAACGGGATTTATGCTCACATATGCACAATTGATTGAGAACTCCTTGCAGATTAGCTTTTCGCAGGATTTACATGAAAATACCAGCACGCTTACTTTGCCATATGTGGATTTTTTGCAGTTGATCACAAAATTTGAAATCAATAAAAAGGACAGCAAAAAGTATACAGAAATCATTGAGTATATCGAAAAAAATATGACAAAAGGAAATTTGTCAATTAAAAAAGATATGCTGCCGGTCATCAAATATCAGCCTGAAGGAAGCGATAAAGAAATTCCGTTGTATGTTGCGTCATCTATTGTATCAGAAATATCACCCCTGCTTCTTGTGTTAAAATCGGGTATTAATTTCAAAGCAATGATTATTGAAGAGCCGGAGGCACATTTGCATCCGGAGTTACAGCAGAAAATGGCTCGGCTGATTATCAACATGGTGAATTTGGGAATACCCGTATGGATTACAACCCACAGTGATACGATTTTACAGCACATCAATAATATGATGAAATTGAAAAATCATGAGCGGAGTGTGGAATTGCAGCAGGAATATGGATACAAGAAGACCGATCTTCTGGGAAAAGAAGATATCCAGATGTATCAGTTTGTTACAGAAAACAGCCGAAAAACAAGATTGATTTCACTGGAAGCAACAAAATATGGTTTTGTTGTTCCCACCTTTAATGATGCTCTTGAAAAGATCGTTGATGAAGTATACGCATTTCAGGAGGATTGATGAATGATAGAAAAACGAGTGCAATATGGAATTGACAATTTCCTGGAGGAAAAGTTTTTCCTGCCGTCTCAAAATTCCTATTGTCTGGAAGAAAAGAGTGAATCAGGAAGAACAGAACTGCAGGTCGAAATAAAAGGTGAAAATCTGTGCAGCGAAGATTATGATAATAAAGGAAAATGTAATTTTCTTAGAAGAGATAGTAAATTTAAATTACAAAGAAGTGTGGATCACATTTTGCTTCAGAAAAAGGGTGATAAGTGGGTTTTGCATCTTATTGAAATGAAAAGCAGGGTTGATAACAAGAAATGGCGTGAAATAAAGCAAAAAATACGGGCAAGTTATTTTAACGTCTGTGCTTTGGAGAAGGTTCTGGGAATACAAATTGATGAGATAAAAACATATACAACCTATGAAAGGTCAGAATTTTGGGATACGGGAAAAAGTGCAGATCCAAAAGTTCTCGTTGCACCTTTGGGAAAACCAATGCTGCCAGAGCCAAAACTTGAATGGAAAAATAAAAGAATCAGTGTAGACATTGGAGAAATAGTACAGCTCCAGCATTGCGCGGTTAAGATGCAAAGAACAGAAGATGGAAGTAAATTAACTGGAAGATTGAGTATTGACTGAAACAAATAATCATTTATGAAACGTATCCTTACTTATCAGATAGAAGAAAACACAACAATAGAAAAATTTTTAAAGGCAAAACTGGGATTTTCGAGGAAGCAGATCAGCGCATTGAAGTTCCGGGAAGATGGAATCCGGGTGAATGGAAAACGGAGGAGAGTGACTGAGAGGCTTCTGCCGGGGGATCTTCTGGAGCTCAGTGTGGAAGAGGAAGGGAAAAGTTCCTCTCAGCTAATTCCTACAGAAGGGACAATCTCTGTTCTTTATGAGGATGAAGATCTCATTGTGGTGAACAAGCCGGAGGGGATTCTTGTGCATCCTTCCGGTGGGCATTATCAGGACACGCTGGCCAATTTGCTTATGGGATATTTTAAGAAAAAGGGAGAAGTGCCTGTTTTGCGTTCCATCGGGCGGCTGGATAAGGACACCTCCGGGGCCGTGCTTTTTGCCAAGACGAAACTGGCGGCGGCCAGGCTTTCGGAGGAACGGGAGCGGGGGCGGTATGAGAAGGAATATCTGGCAGTGGCGGAAGGGTATTTTGCGGAAAAGACTGGGGAGATTCACCTTCCCATCAGCCAGGTGCCGGGGAGCAGTCCGATTCGGATGGAAGTGAATCTGACAGATGGGAAGAAAGCTCATACTTACTGGAAAGTTGAAAGGCAGTTTCAGAATGCAGCTCTTCTCCGAGTTCACATCACTACCGGCCGGACACACCAGATCCGGGTGCATCTGGCGGGGATCGGGCATCCGCTGCTGGGTGATCCTTTGTATGGGAAAACGTGCGGGGGATTTTCGCGGGCGGCGCTGCATGCGTGGAAGTTGATATTGCATCATCCGGTTACGGGAGAAAAACTGGTGATTGAGGCAGCGGTGCCGGGGGACTTTAAGGAGTATGAAAGGTAAGAAGATTAAAATTTAAAGATACATACTTGATATGGAGGATATTATAATGGCAGAAAAGACAAATGCCAATATTGGATTTGAAAAATAACTTTGGGATGCAGCCTGTGTTTTGTGGGGACATATCCCGGCAGCAGAATATAGAAAAGTAATTATAGGATTGATTTTCCTTCGTTATATTTCGGCTGCATTTGATAAGCGCTACAAAGAACTTGTTGATGAAGGCGATGGTTTTGAAGATGATCGGGATGCTTATGAAATGGACAATGTATTTTTTGTCCCGGAGGAAGCACGTTGGAATAATATTGCATCTAAGGCACACACTGTAAAAATTCTATTTCTTGATGTATTGGTAGCGTTAAACTATGAAATTCTTGTTTTGACTTGTGAAAATCATATATAGTACGGGGGTGTTGTAATGGATAATGAGAGAGCCTATCTTAGTAATGATAAAGATATGATAAAATTTCAATACGGGGAGAAAATTATTCGATTCCGTGGACCATATTCATTGGAGCGGTTTATATCTGTGAAAGAATGGGATAATGGCTATTTAGTGGTAATGGCAAAATATCAACACAACAAAGAGTTAGAAGAAGAATATATTGACTTAATTCCAATTTTAAAAAATTTATACATTGATGCGGCGCATTTTTTGAAGCCTATTAAGGAAGTGAGGTTAGCTTATGGACAAAATTAGGGAAATTGCAGATAAAGCAGACATGATTGTAAATGGTTATGCATTTACGAGAGAGAATGTGAATTGTGGACAGACAATCATGATATGGAATTATCGTCGAAATCTTTAAGCGTGTCTACATATTCAATAAGACCAGAATTGAGTAAAGTGGCAGAAAAACCGGTGTTTTACGGTAAATAATGAAAGCAGCGTTTAGTATCAATCTTTATCAATATAATTTTCATAAGAGAAAGGACTTTTCAACCATGCTCCTCACAACCCTCTGCTACATAGAAAACGCCGACAGCTATCTCATGCTTCACCGCATCAAGAAGAAAGCTGATGTCAACAAAGACAAATGGATTGGCATCGGTGGAAAATTTGAAAAAGGCGAAAGCCCCGAAGATTGCCTTTTAAGAGAAGCCCGGGAGGAGACCGGCCTGACGCTTACGGATTACCGTCTCCGGGGTGTGCTTACCTTCATTTGCGATCCCTGGGAATCCGAGTGCATTTTTCTTTACACGGCCACAGGCTATGAAGGAAAGCTCACGGACTGCCCCGAGGGAACGCTCGAATGGGTCAGAAAGAACGAGATCCATAAGCTCAACCTCTGGGAAGGAGACAAGATCTTTTTCAAACTTCTGAATGAAAACTATCCGGTTTTCTCCTTAAAGCTGGTTTACGAAAACGGCAACCAGCTGACGGAAGCAGTTCTGGACGGCAGGAAACTGAAGATCGCGGATTATACGAAATGATCATACCTGTCTTTCAAAAAGAAGCTCTGAAACCCCGCTTAATTCCGGTTTTCCTCCCCATCCCAGAACAAGAGATCATGATTGATCGTTTTGTAGAACAGCTCCTGGAAAGCGGCCACGTCACCGGTCTGGCCTAGGGCCCACATGGTCTTGGCTACGGTGGCTTCCAGGGTCATATCGTAGGACTCGATGAGATTAAACTGATCCTTCATCACCTTTCCGACCTGATAGATTTCCATATCGCTGCCCTCGTGGGTGACCTGGGTCGCCATAATGACAATTTTTCCAGAGGAGATGAACTTCTGGATCATCTCATGGAAGCTGTCGTCTCCGTAATTTGGAAGGCCGCCGACGCCGAAAGACTCGATGATCACAGCGTCATAGGAATCGTAGAGGGCCTCCAGAATCCGACCGCTGATGCCCGGAATCAGTTTCAGGAGAAAGACCCGGTCGTTTAAAGTGTGGCAGAACTTCAGCGGCGTGGTACTCTGGTCCTTGTCATCGATGTAGAAGATGATCCGGGAATCCTGAATGATGGCAATCTGCGGAAAATTGATGCTGGAAAAAGCGTTAAAGCTCTTGGAGCGCTCTTTCTTCGCCCGGGTGCCGGCGATGACTTCCCCACCGAAAACGATATTGACTCCGTGGGCCCGGTCATGGGAAGCGAAACGGAGACTGTCCAGGAGATTGGCCCGGGCGTCGGTGATGGGAAGGTCGATGGGCTTCTGGGCGCCGGTGATGACGACGGGTTTCCGGTTGTTCTGAATGAGATAGGAAAGGGCGGCAGCCGTGTAGGCCATGGTATCCGTGCCGTGGCAGATTACGAAGCCGTCATAGTATTCGTACTTTCTCTCGATAAGAGCCGCAAGAGCCAGCCACTGGGAGGCGTTAATGTTGGTGCTGTCGAGATTGAAAGGCTGAACGGTGTCGATCTCGCAGAACTTCCGGGCTGTGGGAACATAGCTTAGAAGTTCCTCGGAAGAGATCTGCGGGCAGAGTCCCTCGCTGGTGTATTTGGAAGCGATGGTTCCGCCAGTGGCGATCAAAAGAATCTTTTTCATGGTAAAAATACCCTCCTGGTAGTACGAACAGAAGCGAAAATGCCGGCCTCCGCCCAAAGATAGCAACAGTATAACACAGACTTTATAAAAAGAAAACACTGTTGTATTTTGTTGGATTGTGTGGTATCATGAAGTTATAATAATGGGGCAAAAAGCCTGTACGGATAAATCCCAAATACTTCAGCAATTCGGCGGAATGCTGCATGCAGGCCGGTTTATCAGAATGGAAATTCTTTTACAGATGGCATCGACTGCCGGAGAAAGGAGCACAAAACAACATGAATATAGAAGACTTCATCCCCCAGGGAGAACAGAAGATGAGAATCGTGCAGGAGCTGGTTCCCGGCAAACAGGTGACGCTGGCCCATGTGATCGCAAGTCCGGATCCTATTATTTACCGGAAGCTGGGGCTTGATCCGAAGCTGGATTATAACCGGGCTGCCATCGGCATCTTAAGCCTGAGCCCGGCAGAGATTTCCGTCATCGCAGCGGATATCGCCATGAAGAAAGCCAACATTGACATGGGCTTTATCGATCGTTTCAGCGGCACCCTGCTCTTTACGGGAAAGGTGGCGGAGGTGGAAAACGCCATCATCGAGATCAATCTCTATCTCAAAGAGAAGCTCGGCTTTACGATCTGTGAAGTGACGAGAACCTGATGAAAAAGATCATCCTCATGGGGCGCAGTGAATGTGGAAAGACCACCCTTCGCCAGGCACTGAAAGGAGATACGCTCCATTATCACAAGACACAGTATGTGAACCATTTTGACGTGGTGATTGACACGCCGGGAGAGTACGCGGAGACCAACCGTCTGGGTTATGCCCTGGCCCTCTATTCCTATGAGGCGGACGTGGTGGGCCTGGTCATCAACGCGGAGGAGCCTTATTCCCTGTTTCCGCCGAACATCGTGGCCCAGTCCATGCGACCGGTCATCGGGATCGTGACCCAGATCGACGCGCCGAGGGCCAATCCGGATCAGGCGGAGCGGTGGCTTCGGCTTTGCGGCTGCGAGACGGTTTTCCGGGTGAGTTCTTATACGGGAGAAGGGATCTGGCAGATCCTCGAATACCTGAAAGAACCGGGGGACGTTCTGCCCTGGGACAAGAAAGAGGCAGAGAAACCGAGGAAAGTTACCTCTACAAAATTTGGGAAAAAAGACGCATAAGAAAGGCTGCTGCGGCAGTCTTTTTCTTATGCCCTCTTGTTGACAGCAAAACTCCCGCATAATATAATGAAAACGGTTTTTATGGGAAAGGTGGGAGCAATCCATGAAGAATGGACTGGAAGATTACTATGTGATCAAAAACAACAAAAAACTCCGGTACGGCTACACCACCGGCTCCTGCGCGGCGGCTGCTGCAAAGGCGGCGGCGCGGATGCTCCTGACCGGAGAAAAAGTGGAAAACATCGATCTTATGACCCCGAAGGGGATTTTGCTCCATTTGGAGATTCTGGATATCCATCAGGGGACGGAGGAGGTTTCCTGTGCGGTCCGAAAGGACGGCGGGGACGACCCGGATGCCACCCATGGCCTTCTGGTCTACGCTGCGGTGTGTAAGAAAAAGGAAAGCGGCGTGGACATTGACGGAGGCAGAGGCGTGGGCCGGGTGACAAAAAAAGGCCTGGAACAGCCTGTGGGAGCGGCTGCCATCAACAAGATGCCGCGTACCATGATCCGGGAAGCTGTGGAGGACGTTGCGGATGCCTTCGGTTATGTGGGCGGTTTTTCCGTGGTGATCTCGATTCCCGGCGGGGAAGAGGTGGCGAAAAAGACCTTTAATCCAAGACTTGGAATTATAGGAGGCATTTCCGTTCTCGGGACCAGCGGCATTGTGGTGCCCATGAGCGAAGATGCCCTGATTGCCAGCATCCATGCGGAGATGCGTTTGCGAAAAGAGAGCGGAGATTATCTTCTTGTCACACCGGGAAACTATGGGGCGGCTTTTGTCAGCACCTATCCGGACGTGGACGTGGAAAATTCCGTCAAATGCAGCAACTATGTGGGGGAGACCCTGGACTACGCGGTGAATCTCGGCATTAAAGGGATTCTTTTTGTGGCGGATATAGGAAAATTCATCAAAGTTTCCGGCGGTATCATGAATACCCATTCCCGCTGCGCTGATTCCCGGGCGGAACTCATGACGGCGGCGGCCATCCGGGCGGGAGCGGATCTTGAGACGGCAAAGCGGCTTCTCGAGACCATCACGACTGTGGAGGCCATCGGCATTTTAAAGGAGAAAAATCTTCTGGAAAAGACCATGGCAGAGATCATACCCCGGGTGCATTACTATCTCCAGCATCGGATCGGGGAGGCCTTTCCGACGGAGGCGATTCTTTTTTCCAATGAGCACGGTTTCTTAGGGGAAACCGAAGGAGCCCAGGAAATGCTCCAGCATTTTCGTACGGGCAAAAATGAAGGAGGAACAACATGAAAGGAACCTTATATGGCGTGGGAATCGGACCGGGAGATCCGGAGCTTCTGACTTTAAAGGCGGTGCGGCTGATCTGGGAAAACGAGGTCATTGCCCTTCCGGGAGAGGACCCGAAGGAGACTGTGGCTTACAAGATCTCGGTCCAGGCCGTGCCGGAGCTTGCGGACAAGACACTCCTGGCCCTTGCCATGCCCATGACAAAAGATAAAAAGATTCTGAAGGAAAACTATGACCGCGCGGCGGACCGGGTGGCTGAAATACTGGACCAGGGAAAAAATGTCGTGTTTTTAACCCTCGGCGATCCTACCGTTTACTCAACCTATATGTATGTACACCAGCGCCTCGAGGCAAAAGGGTATCCGGTGGCCATCGTCAGCGGCATCACCTCTTTCTGCGCGGTGGCAGCCCGGATGAACATGAGTCTCGTGGAGAGAAGCGAGCCCCTTCATGTGATCCCGGCATCCTATCAGATCGAGGAGGCCTTAAAGCTTCCGGGCACCAAGGTGCTGATGAAGGCCGGAAAACAGATGAAATATGTGCAGGAACAGGTGAAAGATTTCGGAAAAAATGCCGTGATGATCGAAAACTGCGGCATGCCGGATGAGAAAATCTATGCTTCCGGGGAAGAGATCCCGGAAAGCGCCGGTTATTATTCGCTGATTATTGTCAAGGAGGAAGGAAAAGAATGATACATTTCGTAGGAGCAGGTTCCGGAGCACCGGACCTTATCACTGTCCGCGGACAGAAATTTCTTCAGGAGGCCGATGTGATCATTTATGCCGGTTCCCTGGTAAATCCGGAGCTTCTGAATGAGAAAAAAGAGGGCTGTAAGGTTTACAACAGCGCTACGATGACGCTGGAGGAAGTGCTGGACGTTATGTTTGAGGCGGAAAAAGACGGCCTTATGACGGTCCGGCTTCACACCGGAGATCCCTGCCTTTACGGAGCAATCCGCGAGCAGATGGATGTGCTGGATGAAAAAGGCATTGCCTACGATTACTGTCCCGGTGTCAGCTCTTTCTGCGGAGCTGCCAGCGCCCTGAATCTTGAATACACTTTGCCGGACGTTTCCCAGAGCGTCATCATCACCCGCATGGCCGGAAGAACCCCGGTGCCGGAAAAAGAGGAGATCGCCTCTCTGGCTTCTCACCATGCGACGATGGTGGTATTTTTGAGTACCGGTATGCTGGAAAAACTCTCCGAGCGCTTGATCGCCGGCGGGTATACAAAAGACACGCCGGCGGCTATTGTATACAAGGCTACCTGGGAGGATGAGAGAGCCTTTGTATGCACAGTGGGAACCCTGGCAGAGACAGCGAAAAAGAACAACATCACGAAGACAGCTCTGATGATCATTGGCGATGTGGTGACTCACAGCCACTACAACCGTTCCGAGCTTTATAATCCGGCCTTCACTACAGAGTTCCGGGAGGCGACAAAATGAAATTGGCAGTCATCAGCTTCACCGAGCGGGGAAGCAGACTGAACCGGTCCGTGAGCGAGCTTTTGAGCCGGGAAGGCATCGAGGTGGAGAGTACGGCTCTGGCAAAATATGCGGAAAGCGCCGGGCTTTCTCCACTGACGACTTCTCTTCATGACTGGACGGAGAAAATGTTTGAAAGTCAGGATGCTCTGCTGTTTATCGGAGCGACGGGCATCGCCGTCCGGAGCATTGCGCCCTTTGTGGCGGATAAGAGAAAAGACCCGGCGGTGGTGGTTATGGATGAAAAGGGCATTTTTGCGATTTCTCTGCTCTCCGGCCATATCGGCGGGGCCAATGAGCTGGCGGGAAAGCTTGCCAACCTCACGGGAGCGATTCCGGTGATTACGACAGCCACCGACGTCAACGGCCGTTTTGCTGTGGATGTGTTCGCGAAGAAGCAGAAGCTCTGGATCGCGGATATGAAGGCGGCAAAGCAGGTCTCTGCTGATGTGCTGGATGAGAAAAAGATCGGCCTGGTGACAGATTTCCCGATTCTGGGCGAGATGCCGGAGGAGCTGGAGCTTTTGAAGGGAACGGAACCCTTTGAGGGGAAAACGGGCATTGTCATTGCCCTGAACGAAACGTTTCATCCGTTTCCCTGTACCCTTCATCTGATTCCGAAGATTGTGGCCTTAGGGCTCGGCTGCCGGAAAGGAAAAGAGGAGGCTGCCATCGAGGAGGCAGTCCTGGAAGCTCTTTCCCGGAACCGCCTTTCCATCCACAGTCTGATGGGAGCGGCCAGCGTCGATCTCAAGGCGGAGGAACCGGGGATTTTGGCTTTTTGCGAAAAGTACGGACTGGATTTTCAGACCTATTCTGCGGAGGAGCTCTCCGAAGCGGAAGGAGATTTTACCCCCTCGTCCTTCGTGAAAAACGTGGCCGGGGTGGATAATGTGTGCGAGAGAAGCGCCGTTCTTTTGAGTGACGGCGGAAAACTTATACAGAAAAAAGCAGCGGGAAACGGCGTCACCGTGGCGCTGGCTGTGAAAGAATGGAGCGTTGAATTTGAGTAAGATCTATGTGGTGGGCATTGGCCCGGGAGAATATGAACAGATGACGATGCGGGCAGCCAACGCCCTGTCATCCTGCGATACGATCGTTGGTTATACGGTTTATGTGGATCTGGTGAAGGCGCATTTTGCAGACAAGGAATTCCTCACCACTCCCATGAGAAAGGAAGTGGACCGCTGCGTCCTGGCCTTCGAGGAGGCGAAAAAAGGAAAGACCGTGGCGATGATCTGCAGCGGAGACGCCGGCGTTTACGGCATGTCCGGCCTGATGCTGGAGATCGGCGTGGACTATCCGGAGGTGGAAGTCGAGGTGATCCCCGGCGTGACTGCGGCGACAGGCGGAGCGGCAGTGCTCGGCGCGCCCCTGATTCACGATTTTGCCCTGATCAGCTTAAGCGACCTTCTGACCCCCTGGGAAAAAATCGAGAAGCGGCTGCTTCTGGCCAGCGAGGCGGACTTTGTCATCTGCCTTTACAATCCCTCCAGTCATAAGAGAAAGGATTATCTCCAGAAAGCCTGCGATCTCATGCTTCAGCACAAGGCTCCGGAGACCGTCTGTGGTCTGGTGCAGAACATCGGCAGGGAAGGCGAGACGTATCGCATTCTGACCTTACAGGAGCTTCGGGATACCCAGGTGGATATGTTTACCACAGTTTTTGTAGGCAACTCCATGACAAAAGAGATTAACGGAAAGATGGTTACTCCGAGAGGGTACAGACATGGAAAAGAAGAGTAAGATTCTGATTTTTGCAGGAACGACGGAAGGACGGGAGCTGGCAGAATTTCTGAGTGAAAGAGAGGTCGAGGCCGAGATTTCCGTGGCGACGGAGTACGGTGAGACCCTTCTCTCACCCGGACCTTTCCTGAAAATTCATCAGGGACGGATGGAAGAGGGCGAAATGGAAGCTTTTTTCCGGGAGGAAGAGATCGGAACCGTGGTGGATGCAACCCACCCATACGCGGTGGTGGTTTCGGAAAATATCCGTGAGGCCTGTACCCATACTGGCACCGAGTACATCCGCCTCTTGAGAGAGCAGAGTACAGACACGGCGGACTGTATTTTCGTGGAGGACACGGCGGGAGCCGTGGAGTATCTGAAACAGACGGAGGGCAACGTGCTTCTGACGACAGGAAGCAAGGAGCTGAAAGCCTTCACGGCTCTTCCGGATTTTGAAAAACGCCTCTATGCCCGGGTGCTTTCGACACCGGAGGTGGCTACAATGGCGGCTTCCCTGGGGTTCGTGGGAAAACACCTCATCTGCATGCAGGGACCCTTCAGCAAAGAGCTGAACACCGCGATGCTGAAGCAGTTTGACGCGGCTTATCTGGTGACAAAAGACTCCGGCAAAGTGGGTGGTTTTGAGGAAAAGCTTCTCTCCGCCAGAGAAGCCGGAGCCAAAGTCATTCTCATCGGCCGGCCGAAGGAGCCGGGCACCGAAGGAAAATCCTTCCTTGAGGTGAAGCATCTTCTGATGGAGCGCTATGCCATTCCGGCGAAAAGGGCGATCAGCCTCATCGGCATCGGCATGGGAAATCCGGCAAACCGGACGCTGGAGGCAGAGCGGGCCATCCGGGAGGCGGATGTGCTCATCGGCGCGGGACGGATGCTGGAGGAGACCGACAGCTATGGCAAACCGAAATTTGTCTCCTACCGACCCACGGAGATCCGGGATTACGTCTACGCTCATCCGGAGTATGAGAGAGTGGCGATTCTTCTCTCCGGGGATGTGGGCTTTTACAGCGGAGCCAAGAAGCTCTACGAAGCCTTTGAAGGGGAGAAGATCGAGGTCTATTCCGGCATTTCCTCCGTGGTCTATTTCTTAGGGAAGCTTCATCTTGCGTGGGAGGATGTCTGTCTCATGAGCGTCCACGGAAGAAAGCAGAACCTGATCGGAGCCGTCAAGCGGAACCGAAAGGTTTTTGCCCTGGTGGGTGAAAAAGATGGCATCGCGAAGATCTGCGACAAGCTTCTCTCTTATGGAATGGATGAGGTGAAAATCTATGTGGGCGAGCGCCTTTCCTATCCGGAAGAACAGATCACGGAAGGAACGCCGGAGAGTCTGAAAGGACAGCTTTTTGATCCTCTCTCCGTGGTGCTTCTGGTCAACGAAACGCCGGAAAAACTCACGACCCACGGTCTTTCCGACGATGTATTTCTCCGGGCAAAGGTACCGATGACGAAGCAGGGCATACGGAGCATTTCTCTTTCCAAGCTGGCTCTTGAGGAAGATTCCATCTGCTGGGATGTGGGAGCCGGAACCGGTTCCGTTTCGGTCGAGATGGCAAGACAGTGTCCGAGAGGCGAGGTCTGGGCCATTGAGAAAAAGGATGAAGCGGTAGAACTTCTGGAGGAAAACCGGCGGAAATTTGCCCTCGACAACCTGACGATCGTTCCGGGGCTGGCGCCGGAGGCCTTAAAGGAGCTGCCTGCGCCGACCCATGTGTTTATCGGCGGTTCCTCCGGCAATCTGATTTGCATTATGGAGGCGGCTCTTGAGAAAAATCCGAGGGTGCGGTTTGTCATCAATGCGATCGCGCTGGAAACCGTGGCAGAAGCTCTGGAAGCTTTGAAAAGTCTTCCTGTGACGGACAGCGACATTGTGACGGCCATGATCGGAGAGTCAAAAGAGATCGGAAGGTACCATATGATGATGGGGCAGAATCCGGTCTATGTGATCTCCTGCACCGGAAAGGGGGAGGAAGATGAGTAAAAACAATACTCCGCGGTTTCTTCTGACCGCGCCGAAAAGCGGCAGCGGAAAGACCCTTGTGACCTGCGGAATCCTGGCGGCTTTAAGAAAACGGGGGCTTCGGGTCTCCTCCTTTAAATGCGGCCCGGACTACATCGACCCCATGTTTCATTCCCGGGTGCTGGGAGCGAAATCCCGGAATCTCGATACCTTTTTTACCGATGAGGAGACGACCCGTTATCTGATGAAGCGGGGAGCCGAGGATACGGATATCTCCGTGGTGGAAGGCGTCATGGGCTACTATGACGGTCTGGGCGGTATCGACACGAAGGCCAGCGCCTATGATCTGGCGGCAGTGACGAAGACACCGGCAGTTCTGATCGTGGATACTCGCGGTATGAGCCTTTCCGCACTGGCAGAGATCAAAGGTTTTCTTACCTATAAGAAAGAGAGCCATATCAAAGGTGTGATCCTGAACCGCATGTCCCCGATGCTCTATCCGGAGGTGAAAAGCCGGGTGGAGGAGGAACTCGGCATCCGGGTTTTTGGCTATGTGCCGAAGCTTACGGAGCTGAATCTGGAGAGCCGTCATCTGGGGCTGGTGCTCCCGGATGAGGTAAAAGAGCTCTCCGAGAAATTTGACCATCTGGCGGAGATGCTGGAGAAATCGTTGGATATCGACGGACTGATTGAGCTGGCGGGGGAGACGGAAAAATTGGAGGTTGCCGACAGAAATGCTGACAGCCGGAACCCGGCAGTTTCAACGGAAACAGAGGACGATGCAGGACTTCCGGCAACCTTGAAAAAAATTCTCTCCTCCCCGGAAGTCGCTAGCGTCTGTGTCCACAGGCCCCGTATCGCCGTGGCCAAGGACGAAGCCTTCTGCTTTATCTATGAAGATAACCTGGGCCTCTTAAAAGAACTGGGAGCAGAAATCACCTTTTTCTCCCCTCTCCACGACAAACATTTTCCCGAAAACTGCGACGGCCTTCTTCTCTACGGCGGCTATCCGGAGCTTTCCGCACGGGAACTCTCAGAGAACGTCTCCATGAGACAGGAAATCCGGGATCGCCTGAAAAACGGCTTCCCCTGTCTGGCGGAGTGCGGTGGTTTCATGTATCTTCACACCACGATGGAGGATATGGAAGGGAACGCCTGGGAGATGGCGGACGTCATCGACGGAAGGGCTTATAAGACGGAAAAACTGGGGCGTTTCGGCTACATCGAGCTCACGGGAAATGCGGAGGACAGAAAATTCCTGGGACAGGACGTCGGTGTCTTGAGAGCCCATGAGTTCCACTATTTTGACAGCACTTCCTGCGGGACCGATTTCCATGCGAAAAAGCCCTTAAGAAAGCGTTCCTGGGATTGCATTCATGGAACTGAGACTCAGCTGTTCGGTTTCCCGCATCTTTATTATTACAGCAATCCGGCGCTGGCCCTGGAATTTTTGGAAGCCTGTGTCCGTCAAAGGAGTAAAAACGTATGATATCACTATTGGCCCTTCTGGCGGGCTTTTTACTGGATCTTCTCATCGGGGATCCGCATTTTCTCTATCATCCCGTGCGGCTGGTAGGGGCGTTGATTTCTTTCCTGGAGAAAGTGATCCGGAAAATTTTCCCGAAAACGGAAAAAGGCGAGCTGGCCGGCGGCACTCTCATGGCAGTCCTTGTTATGGCCGTGACGACGGCGGTGCCGGCGCTGCTTCTCTATTTTGCAGGCCTCTGGTGCGTCCAGGCGAGATTTGTGGTGGAGATGATCCTCTGCTACTGGCTTCTTGCCACCAAGTCTCTGAAGGATGAGAGCATGAAGGTCTATGACAAGCTGGCAGCAGGCGACCTTGAGGGAAGCCGCTATGCCGTCTCAATGATCGTGGGCCGGGACACGGCGGTGCTGGATGAAAAAGGCGTGACCAAGGCGGCGGTAGAGACCGTGGCGGAAAATACTTCCGACGGCATCATCGCCCCGATGCTTTTCATGGCGATCGGCGGGGCTGTTTTCGGCTGGTTCTACAAATCCATCAATACCATGGACTCCATGGTGGGCTACAAGAACGACAAGTACCTGTATTTTGGCCGTTTTGCGGCGAAGCTGGACGATGTGGTGAATTTCATCCCGGCCCGGCTTTCCGGCATTCTCATGGTGCTGGCCTCCGGTTTTATAGGCCTTGACCGGGCAAACGCCTGGAAGATTTTCAAGCGGGACCGGAAGAATCACGCCAGCCCCAATTCCGCCCAGACCGAAGCCGTCATGGCGGGAGCTCTTCGGGTGCAGCTGGCAGGAGATGCCTGGTATTTTGGAAAACTCTACAAGAAACCCACGATCGGGGACGATTTAAGACCAGTGGAGTACGAGGATATCAAGAGAGCCAACCAGCTTCTCTATGCGACGGCGCTCCTGTCACTGCTGGTATTTTCCCTCGTGAAGTTTCTGGTGCTCTGGGCATAAAAAGGAGAAAAGAATGAAAAAACATAAGCATGGCGGAGATATATATTCAAGAAACATAGAGATGGATTATTCTGCCAACATCAGCCCTTTGGGGATTCCGAAGCGGTCTGAAGAGGCTATCCTGGCTTCTCTGGACCGGCTGGTACATTATCCGGATGTGGAATGCCGCTCTCTCCGGGCGATGCTCTCCGAGAAGGAAGGGATTCCGGCAGATTTTATCCTCTGTGGAAACGGAGCGGCGGAGCTTATTTTTGCCCTGGCAAACGGGCTTAAACCGAAGCGGGCTCTGGTGGCCGCGCCGGGCTTTGCAGAGTATGAGCAGGCCCTTTCGGGCGCAGGCTGTGAGCTTTCTTTTTATGAATTAAAAGAAGAGCAGGGGTTTGCCTATCAGGAGGATTACTTTCAGAACATCACGGAAGAGCTGGATATGGTTTTCCTGTGCAATCCGAATAATCCCACAGGAGGAACTGTGGACCGGGCGTTTCTGATCGCGGCGGCGGAGCGGTGCCGGGAATGTGGCTGCCTGCTTGTCGTGGACGAGTGTTTCAATAAGTTTCTGGATGACGCGGAAGCGGTCACGATGAAGCCTTATCTCGAACAGTATCCGAATCTCGTGATTCTGGATGCTTTTACGAAAATATATGCGATGCCCGGCCTCCGGCTCGGTTACTGTATGACGGCCAATGAGAGAATCCGGGAAAAAATGCGCTCTGTCATGCAGCCCTGGAGCGTCTCCACGCTGGCCCAGGTGGCCGGTGAGGCTGCCCTGGAAGAAGAGTTTTATGTGTATGAAGTGCGGACCGTGATCCGGGAGGAACGAAGCTTTCTGGAGCACGAGATGCGGAAACTGGGGCTTACGGTCTTTTCGGCGAGAGCGAATTTTATCTTTTTCAAGGCGCCGGAAGATCTGGCAGAAAAGTTGCTGGCGAAAAGCATCCTGATCCGGGACTGCAGCAATTACCGCGGCCTGAAGAAAGGATATTTCCGCATTGCGGTCCGAGGCCACAGGGAAAACGAGGCGCTGATGCGGGCTTTCGCGGAAGCCTTGAGCTGATTTTTTTACAAAGGAAAGGAAATCGATATGGCAAAAACGATTATGATCCAGGGCACGATGTCCAACGCCGGAAAAAGTCTTCTGGCGGCGGGCCTCTGCCGGATCTTCAAGCAGGACGGCTATAAGGTAGCGCCCTTTAAGTCTCAGAATATGGCCTTAAACTCCTTCATCACAGAGGAGGGGCTCGAGATGGGAAGAGCCCAGGTCATGCAGGCGGAGGCCGCAGGAATCAAGCCCAGTGTCTACATGAACCCGATCCTTCTGAAACCTACCAACGACGTGGGCTCCCAGGTGATCGTAAATGGGGAAGTCCTGGGAAATATGCCGGCGAGAGAGTATTTCGCCTTCAAAAAACAGCTAATTCCGAAGGTGCAGGAGGCCTTCGACCACCTGGCAGCCGAGTATGATATCATCGTCATCGAGGGTGCGGGAAGTCCGGCGGAGATCAATCTCAAGAAGGACGATCTGGTCAACATGGGTATGGCAAAAATGGCGAAAGCGCCGGTGCTTCTGGTGGGAGATATCGATCGGGGCGGAGTCTTTGCCCAGCTCGTCGGGACGGTGATGCTTCTCACCGAGGAAGAAAAGAAGATGGTGAAAGGTCTCGTCATCAACAAATTCCGGGGAGACAAGACGATTCTGGACCCGGGCATCGAGATGCTGGAGGATTTGGCTCACATTCCGGTGGTCGGCGTGGCTCCCTATATGCAGCTGGAGCTGGACGACGAGGACAGCCTGACGGAGCGTTTTCACGGAAGCCAGGAGACGGCTCTTATCGATATCGCCGTGATCCGGGTACCGAGAATTTCCAACTTTACGGATTTCAACCCCTTCGAGGGTATCGAGGGCGTGTCCCTCCGCTATGTGCAGAACGCGGCGGAGCTTAAGAATCCGGATATGATTATCCTTCCGGGAACGAAAAACACGATGGAGGATCTGCTCTGGATGCGCCAGAACGGTCTGGAAGCGGCGATTCTCAAGAAAGCCGGGGCCGGAACCGTGATCTTTGGCGTCTGCGGCGGCTATCAGATGATGGGAGAGAGCCTCAAAGACCCGATGGGCGTGGAAGCCGGAGGGGAGATCCGCGGTATGGGCCTTCTGCCGATCGACACGGTTTTCGAGGGAGAAAAGACGAGAACCAGAGTGACCGGAAGCTTTGAGGGACTTTCCGGCGTGCTGAAATCGCTAAATGGTGTCGCTATCGAGGGCTACGAAATCCATATGGGAGCCACCACGAGAAAAGAGGGCTGTCAGGCCTCCACAAAGATCTGCAACCATGCGGCTGCCGGTACGGCGGAAGAAAAGCTGGACGGAGCTTGCCATGACAACATTTATGGCACCTACGTTCACGGCGTTTTTGACAAAGAAGGCGTGGTGAAGACCATTGTCATGGCTCTGGGCGAGCGGAAAGGTATTGATATGTCTTCCGTGGCATCGATCGATTTTACGGCCTTCAAGGAAAGTCAGTATGACAAGCTGGCCGAGGGCCTGCGGGCGCACCTTGATATGGAAAAAATCTATGAGATTCTGGAAAAGGGACTGGAGGAATAGAAGATGAAGGTAGAACTGGAAAATGTCCTTCCGAGAGACATTGAAAAAAGAAGTTTTGAGATCATCACAGAGGAACTGGGCGATACGCCGCTGATTCCCGGAACCGAGCTGATCGTCAAGCGCTGCATCCATACGAGTGCGGATTTTGATTATGCGAAGAATCTCCGTTTCTCCGAGGGCGCGGTGGAAAAAGCCCTGAACGCCATCAAAAATGGCGCCTGGATCGTGACCGACACCCAGATGGCCAGGGCAGGCATTAACAAACGGGCGCTGGCCCGCTACGGCGGTGAGGTCTGCTGCTTCATGTCCGATGAAGATGTGGCTGCCAGAGCGAAAGCCGAGGGAACCACCCGGGCCACCGCCAGCATGGACAAGGCCCTGACCCTTGAAAAGCCCCTGATTTTCGCCGTTGGAAACGCTCCGACAGCTCTGGTCCACCTCTATGAGCTCATCGAGGACAAGAAACTGAACCCGGAACTCATCATCGGCGTCCCCGTGGGCTTCGTCAACGTGGTCCAGTCCAAAGAACTGATCATGCACACCGATGTCCCCTACATTGTCGCCGCCGGTCGGAAAGGCGGAAGCAACATCGCTGCCTGCATTGTCAATGCACTGCTGTATATGCTCAATGATGACCGAGGATGAAAAAACATAAACTAATGGATTGCAATCATTAGAAGTACATGTTATATTGAACGCGGATAAGCATTCCCCCGCTTCAAGTGCGCGGAGCACTAAGCGGCGGGTGAGGGGGATGCTTATGTCAGTGGGAGTTGAAAGCTCCCACTGACAGATCGCGAAGCGACTGCGTTCATGAGCAAGTAGCGAAGCGGATTGCGAATGTCCGCTTTACTTCATGGGAAGTCAGAACAAACCAAGGCGGCCTGCCCTCTTCGGAGGGGCAACCCTCCAGACGAAAGAAAGGAGGGTTGCCAATGTACGTTACATATTCGGATCTGATCCAAATAGGTATCTTCATTGTCGCTCTCATAGGATTGTGTTATACGACCTTCGGGAGAAAAAAATAGCCGCCCACTACCACGAATAGTGAACGGCTGATGCTGAAAAGCATTTAATTGTTCATCGTCAGGGGTAGGCCGTATGTCTCTGGCTTCCCTTAACTTTATATTTACTATAGCACATTTGGCAGCAGGACGCAAGTAAAATCTCCAGAATGCTTACTTGCTCTCTTCAATATGCTTTAAAAAGATTTTCCGGATTCCTTCATACTCGCCAAGTCCTTTTAAGTGACATTCGACGGTATATCCGGCGGCCTCAAACTGATTCTTCCAGGAGTCTTCCTCCTCGCCGGCCATATCGTTGGTGGCGTGGTCTCCGGCCACGATCATGAAGGGAGTCAGGTGAATCTTTTCGGGCTGAAGTTCTTTCAGACCGCGGAGAATGGACGGAATGGACGGGTAAGCTTCTACAGTTCCGATGAGAACGTTGGAGTAGCCCAGATCCTTGAAGGTATAGTCAAGGGCTGCATAGGCAGTATTGGCATAATGGGTGGTGCCGTGGCCCATGAGGACAAGGGCTTCTTTTTCTGGGAGATCCTTCCAGTCCTCCATGAAAGCGCGGATGGCTTCCTCGATGTCCTTAGTGCTGGTCAGAAGCGGCGTTCCGAAACGGATGGAATCGAAGTGATCGGCGTAAGCGAGCACATCCTCTTTCATCAGATCATTTTCGATTCCGTTGATGATGTGGGTGGGCTGAACAATCAGCTCTTTGATGCCGTCCCGGATCATGGCTTCCATGGCCTCTTTTACAGTGTGGATCGTGACACCGTCCCGGTTTTTCAGTTTGCGGATGATCATCTTGCTGGTCCAGGCCCGGTAAATAGAAGCGTCCGGATTGGCTTTGCGGATATCAGCTTCGATGCAGTCGATGGTCTTTTCGCGGGTTTCGTTGACGCTGGTGCCGAAGCTTACGACCAGAATCGCTTTTTTCGTATTTTTATCCATATGTAAAACTCCTCCATGTATTATCGTTAAGTTTTTATCAGTGTATCATCCCAGTAGGAAAAAGTCAAACGCTTCCAAGGCTAATCGTGAGTTTCATGCATTTCCTATTGAAATCCTAGGGATACTGATGTATGATAATTATTCAGGGTCCTAAAAAGAAGCGAATTTAAATATAAGAAATCATTCGGAGGTTTTATGTTAAATCAGTTTTCAAGAACCGAGCTCCTCTTCGGCAAAGCGGCCATGGAGAAGCTGGAAAATTCCAGAGTGGCTGTATTCGGTATCGGCGGTGTGGGCGGTTATGTCTGTGAGGCTCTGGTGCGGAGCGGCGTGGGCCATTTTGACCTCATCGACGATGACAAGGTCTGCCTGACCAACCTGAACAGGCAGATCATTGCCACGAGAAAGACGATAGGCCACTACAAGACGGACGTGATGAAAGAGCGGATGCTGGAGATCAATCCCAAGGTGGACGTCACCGTTCATAAATGCTTTTTCCTGCCGGAAACTGCGGAGGAATTCCATTTTGACCAGTATGATTATGTGGTAGACGCCGTGGATACGGTGACGGCCAAAATCTCCCTGGTCATGAAAGCCCAGGAGGCGGGAACGCCCATCATCAGTTCCATGGGAGCCGGAAACAAGCTGGATGCCAGCCGTTTTCAGGTGGCGGATATCTATAAGACAAAGGTCTGCCCCCTGGCAAAGGTCATGCGCCGGGAACTGAAAAAACGGGGCGTCCGGAAACTGAAGGTCGTCTATTCCGACGAGCTTCCCACGAGGCCGATCAACGATATGGCCATCAGCTGCCGGACCAACTGCATCTGCCCGCCGGGAGCCCAGCATAAATGTACGGAGCGCCGTGACATCCCGGGAAGCACAGCTTTCGTGCCCTCCGTGGCAGGCCTCATCATCGCCGGGGAGGTCATCAAGGATCTGACCAGGGATGTGCGGGTGACGGCAGAAAGCGTTGAAAATCAGCAGTAAAAAATATTCAGAGAGCCTGTGCTGCGTGCACGGGCTTTCTTGAATTTCCGGAAGTGTTGTGGTATGATAGGAACGAAAATTGGGCCATTTTGCCCAAATGGCGAAAAATGCCGGGAAATTCAAAGGAAATGAGGAAACCAGAAACTCATGGCAATACAGATGATAGGCATCGATCACACGAAAGCCGTGATCGATATCCGTACAATATTTTCATTTACGAAGAAAAGAAGCGCGGAGGCGCTTAAACTTATAAAGGAAGAAAAAGGCATCCGAGGCTGTGTTCTGATCTCCACCTGTAACCGGATGGAGCTCTATGTGAGCACGGAGGAAGGGTACGAGGGCGATCTCTATGAACTTCTCTGTCGGGTGAAGGAGCTTCCGGAAGGGCTCTGGCCGGAGTACCGGGAGTATTTCAGCTTCAGGGAGGAAAAAGAGGCGGCTTCTCACCTTTTCCGGCTGGCAGCAGGACTGGAATCGAGGATCCTCGGTGAGGATCAGATCATTACCCAGGTGAAAGATGCTCTGGCAATGGCGAGAGAGAATTATGCGGCGGACAACGTGCTGGAGGTCCTTTTCCGCATGGCCGTGACGGCGGCAAAACGGGTGAAAACGGAGGTGGTTCTCACCGGAGCCAGCCATTCCGTGATCCATCAGGCCCTGGCTACCCTGAAGGAGAAGGGGTTTTCCGTAAAAGGACGGAAATGCATGGTCATCGGAAACGGAGCCATGGGAAAACTGACGGCCTCCACCCTTCTTTCCGAGGGGGCAGATGTGACCGTTACCGTGCGTCAGTACCGGAGCGGTATCGTGGACATTCCTTTAGGCTGCCGGAGAATCGACTACGGCGAGCGCATGGGCTATTTTCCGGCCTGTGATCTCGTGGTCAGCGCCACGGCGAGCCCGAATTTTACCCTGAAAGAGGAGAACGTCCGGCCGGTGGATCTCGATCATGACCTCATCGTGGTGGATCTTGCAGTGCCGCGGGATGTGGAGCCTGGCGTGGGAAAACTTCGCCATATCCGCCTCTATGACATCGATGATTTCCATGTGGATGCCCGGAGCGAACAGGTCATCGAGAATTTGAAAAAAGCAGAGGCGATCCTCGAAGAGCAGCGGAAAGAGTTTGACAGCTGGTACGAGTGCCGGGATATGGTGCCGAGGATCCAGAAGCTGAAAAAGGAAGCGGCGGAGGATCTGCTGGCGCGTCTTGTGAAGATCGTTCACGCCCTTCCGATGGAGACGGAGCAGCAGGAAACGCTTCTGAAAGATGTGGAGCAGGCCGCGGAGAAATCCGTGAACAAAATGCTTTTCGGTCTCAGGGATACGGTCTGTCCGGAAACTTTTGAAGAATGTATAGAAGGGTTGGAAAAAACGTATGAAGGATAAAATTGTCATCGGAAGCCGGGAAAGCCGCCTGGCGGTGATCCAGTCCCAGATGGTGCTGGATTTCATCAAGGCTCACCATCCGGCGCTGGATGTGGAGCTTCTGACCATGAAGACCACCGGAGATATCATTCTTGACCGGACACTGGACAAGGTGGGAGGAAAAGGCCTCTTTGTAAAAGAGCTCGACCGGGCGCTGATGGACGGCCGCAGCGATCTTTCCGTTCACAGTTTAAAGGACATGCCCATGGAGGTGCCGAAAGAGCTTCCTCTGGTGGCTTTTTCCAAGAGAGAGGACCCGCGGGATGTGCTGGTGCTGCCGAAAGGAGTGGAGAAGCTGGATTTTTCCAAACCCATCGGCTGTTCCAGCCAGCGGCGGATCCTTCAGCTGAAGGAGCTTTTTCCGGAAGCGGAATTTCAGTCCGTCCGGGGAAACGTGCTGACCCGGCTTCAGAAGCTGGACAGCGGTGAGTACGGGGCTTTGGTGCTGGCGGCAGCAGGTCTTAAGAGACTGGGCCTGGAAGACAGAATTTCCCAGTATTTTGAACCCGAGGAGATCATTCCGGCGGCAGGACAGGGAATCCTGGCTGTTCAGGGCCGGCAGGATGAGGGCTATGGATACCTGAGCGGTTACGACAATCTGGCCTCCCGCTATGAGGCCCTCTGCGAGCGGGCCTTTGTCCGGACCTTAAACGGCGGCTGTTCTTCACCGGTGGCGGCCCATGCGAGAATCCAGGACGGCAAACTTCTTCTCATGGGGCTTTATTACGACGAGGAGACCGGCGGCTATAAGAAGGGCACGGTAAAAGGCAATCCGGAGCGGGCAGAGTCCCTGGGCCGGGATCTTGCCATCAAGCTTCGCCAGGATTATCGGAAAGAAAAGGAGCAGACTCCCGTAGGAAAAGTCTGGCTGGTGGGCGCAGGCCCCGGCGATCCCGGTCTTTTCACGCTGAAAGGAAAGGAAGTCCTCTCCAAAGCCGATGTCGTGGTCTATGATGCCCTCGTAGGCCAGGGTGTGCTGACCATGATTCCGAGAGACGCGGAGCTCATCAACGTGGGCAAGCGTTCCAGCAATCATCTGGCGCCCCAGGAGACCATCAACCGGATTCTGGTGGACGAGGCGAAAAAGGGCAAGCGGGTAGTCCGCTTAAAAGGCGGCGATCCCTTCCTTTTTGGCCGGGGCGGCGAGGAGATGGAGCTCTTAAAGCTTGAAAAAATCCCCTGCGAGGTGGTGCCCGGCGTGACCAGCGCCATCGCGGTGCCCGCCTACAACGGCATCCCTGTGACGCACCGGGATTTCTGTTCTTCGGTCCATATCATCACCGGACACAAGAAAAAAGATGAAAAATACGACATTGATTTTGAGGCTCTTGTCCGGACAAAAGGAACGCTGGTCTTCCTCATGGGAGTGAAAGCTCTTCCCGATATCATGAAGGGGCTTCTGGAAAATGGCTGCGATCCTTTTATGCCGGCAGCTGTTCTTCAGAAGGGAACCCTGGCCGGCCAGAAACGGATCGTCGCTACGGTTTCTACTCTGGAAGAGGAGGTGGAACGTCAGGGCGTCGAGACTCCGGCCATCATTGTGGTAGGCAGAGTCTGCTCCCTGGCTCAGGAATTTGCCTGGTATGAGGACCTTCCGCTGGCCGGAACCAAGATTCTCGTCACCCGGCCGCGGGAGCTTGTCTCAGCCATGAGCCGGAAACTCCGGGAAAAAGGAGCCGAGGTTCTGGAGCTTCCTGCTATCAGTACGACGCCGATCCCGGACAACAACCTTCTCCGGAATGCCATCGGAGAGCTTCACATCTATCAGTGGCTTGTGTTTACCAGTCCCACCGGCGTGCGGATTTTCTTCGAGGCTCTAAAGGCGGAGAAAAAAGATCTCCGGGCTCTCGCTGGCCTTAAAATCGCGGTTTTAGGCTCCGGTACGGCGAAGGCCCTCGAAAGTTATGGCCTTTATCCGGATCTGATGCCGGAAATTTTCGAGGGAGAAGCCCTTGGAAAAGCTCTGGCAGAGAAGCTTTCCGGCGGAGAACGGATTCTGATCCCCCGGGCGGCCCTTGGAGGAGCGGAGCTCATTGAGGAGCTGGAGAAAAAAGGAGTTACCGTGGATGATATTCCGACCTACGACACTCTCTATGAGACGCCGGGGGCCGTGGATGAGAAGGCGGAATTTGACACCGGAACTGTGGATTATGCGGTGTTTACCAGCGCTTCCACCGTGCGGGGCTTTGCCCAGGCAGTCAAAGGCATTGATTTTTCAAAGGTAAAAGCCGTCTGCATCGGCCGTCAGACAAAAGCGGCGGCGGATGAACTCGGCATGGAAACCTATATGGCAGAGCAGGCGACCATGGACAGCGTGGTTTCCTGTGTGGAAAAGCTCTGCCGTGAGAGATAAGAAGGAGGCAGCAAAAATGGAAATGCTGAAACGCCCCAGAAGACTTCGGGGCAGTGAGGTTTTAAGAAAAATGGTTCGGGAGACCAGAATGGATAAGGCATCTCTGATCTATCCGATGTTTGTAAAAGAAGGAAGCGGAATTATCGAGGAGATCCCTACGATGCCTGGTCAGTTTCGCTACAGTGTGGACACTCAGGGAGAGATCCTTTCCAGACTTCAGGACGCAGGTGTAAAAAATGTGATGTTTTTCGGGATTCCCGATCACAAGGATGAGGTAGGAAGCGGAGCCTACGATCCGGAAGGTATCGTCCAGAAAGCCCTTCGTCAGGCAAGAAAAGATTTCCCGGAGATGTATCTCATTACCGATGTGTGCATGTGTGAATACACCTCCCACGGTCACTGCGGTGTGCTTTGCGGCCACGACGTGGACAATGACCGGACACTGGAGCTTCTGGCAAAAACAGCCCTTTCCCATGTAGAAGCCGGAGCCGATATGGTAGCTCCTTCTGATATGATGGACGGCCGTGTCCGCGCCATCCGTGAGATGCTGGATGCCAACGGCCACTACACCGCCCCGATCATGTCCTATGCGGTAAAATATGCTTCCGGTTTCTACGGTCCCTTCCGTGATGCGGCCGGTTCTGCTCCGTCCTTCGGCGACCGGAAGAGCTACCAGATGGATTTCCACAACAGCCGTGAGGGCATCAAAGAGGCTCTGATGGATGTGGAAGAGGGAGCCGATATCATTATGGTAAAACCGGCCATGGCTTATCAGGATATGATTACCCGTGTCCGCGACGAGGTCAATGTTCCGGTGGCAGCCTACAGCGTCAGCGGAGAGTATGCGATGGTAAAAGCCGGCGCTTCTCTGGGCTATATCGAGGAGGAACGGATCATTTCCGAGATGGCAGTGGGCGTTTACCGGGCAGGAGCTGATATTTACCTGACCTATTTTGCACCGGAGATCGCGCGTCTCATGGATGAAGGGAGAATTGGATAATGACCAGATCAGAAGAACTTTTTGAAAAAGCGGTAAAACTCATTCCCGGCGGCGTCAACAGTCCGGTCCGGGCTTTTGGTTCCATCGGCGGCTGCCCCCGTTTCATCGACCACGCCGACGGCGCTTATATGTACGATGTGGACGGAAACAAATATCTCGACTTTATCAATTCCTGGGGACCGATGATCCTGGGCCACAACAATCCCCTGATCCGGGAAGCCGTGATCAAGGCCTGCGAGAAAGGCTTAAGCTACGGCGCCGCCACGGAAAAAGAGGTGGAGATGGCAGAGCTCATCACCGGCATCGTGCCCTCCATCGATATGGTCCGCATGGTAAACTCCGGAACCGAGGCTGTCATGAGCGCAGTCCGGGCGGCCAGAGGCTACACCGGAAGAAACAAGATTGTGAAATTCATGGGCTGCTACCATGGCCACTCTGACGCCATGCTGGTGCAGGCCGGTTCCGGCGTCATGACGGCCGGTATTCCGGACAGCGCAGGCGTGCCGGGAGGCTGCACGAAGGATACCCTCTCCGCCGTCTACAATGATGTGGACAGCGTAAAGACCCTTTTCGAGACCTTCCCCGAGGAGATCGCCGCTGTCATCGTGGAGCCCGTGGCTGCCAATATGGGTGTGGTGGAGCCGAAAAGAGAGTTCCTCCAGGGCCTCAGAGACCTCTGCACCAAGTACGGCGCGGTTTTGATTTTTGACGAGGTCATCACTGGTTTCCGTCTCCAGCTGGACGGAGCCCAGGGCTTCTACGGCATTCAGCCGGATATGACCACCTTTGGAAAAATCATTGGCGCAGGTATGCCCGTTGGCGCTTACGGCGGAAGACGGGAGATCATGAGCCTGATCTCACCAGCAGGCCCGGTTTATCAGGCAGGTACTTTAAGCGGCAACCCGGTGGCCATGTCCGCAGGCCTTGCCCAGCTTAATTACCTCAAAGACCATCCGGAGGTTTACACCGAGCTCAACGCCAAGAGTGACTGGTTCTTCGGTGAAATGAAGAACATTCTGGAGGAGTGCGGCAAGAACTACCAGATCAACCATGTGGGTTCCATCGGTTCCCTCTTCTTCACCGAGACTCCGGTAGTCAACTACGCCACCGCCAAGAGTTCCGATACGAAAGCCTTCGCGGAGTACTTCAAGTACATGCTGGAAAACGGCTGTCACTTCGCGCCGTCCCAGTTCGAGGCGATCTTCCTGTCTGCGATTCAGACGAAAGAGGAATTGTCGGGTGTGCTGGACATGTTTCATGCATATATGATGAGAAAATAATGATACCAGTGTCAAAAGGTCAAAAAGCTGTTCGTGCTTGCACGATAAGGC
>ERZ824488.1078-NODE-1078-length-32171-cov-6.932059_pt1 | contig 32171 bp, 33 predicted proteins | sample MGYA00519936_ERZ824488 | MGnify/ENA primary metagenome ERZ824488 (study PRJEB31778, sample SAMEA3449153) | human gut metagenome | biome: human gut; feature: human-associated habitat; material: faeces | place: United Kingdom | collected 2010/2012 ... | reverse complement strand
TCCTTTAGTCTAAGATATCAATGATTTTTTTAAAGAAAGCATAACTTTTGGGAAGTTTTTTCTTTAATTCCTCCTGATCCAATAAATAAATTGCAAAAATAGTTGCAAAAAATTCAACAGAATTTGAAGTGGCATAATAATAAGATTGGTTGGTTATATCTCGTTGCATTCTTGATAAACCTTTTGCAAGTTTCTTTTCTTTTAAATAAATATTATAAAATTCGCCACTACAACTAAGAAGATAATTTGGAATAATATTATCTAACAGATGCCCAAATTCATGGAGCATTGTTTCTGCCATATCTACGGCTGTTTCTTTTATCAAAATTTCTTTTCCTTGCAATTTGCATTTTCCAGTAACATTCCAGTTATAAGAATCTATTTGCTGTACAATACGTAATTTCCATGAATTATTTATAAATGTTCCTTTTAGTTTTTTTGGTACTAGTTGAAAAGTTTCTTCAACCAATTCTCTTTGATCTTCTGTAAACAAAGTCTCCTTTCCTACCTTTATACAGTCTTGTTTAAAGGTGATTTTCTTAAGAAAAATTGTGCCATATACCCATGATTTTACATAATCATATAAGACATCAATTTTTCTGTTCCAGATTGGATTTTTTCCAGATGTTTGAATAATAAAAGCAAACATTTCCATAAAGATCTGTTCGTTATTTCCTGCTTTCCAGTTCATTTTGCAATAAAACTCAGTAATTTCATAATTATATTTTTCTTTAATTTCAAAAAAAGTTTTATTGTTTTTCAAAATGCCGTATGTAGTTAAAACAAATTGTGCAAATGCTTTATACAATAATGTTCCAAATACTTTATGTGATAATGTTACATTAATCCATGTTTTCTTTTTAGAACTTTCTGCAATCAATGCAATTTTTTTGCCTTCGTTTTGTTTCAATGGCATTTCATCTGTCAAAATAAATTCCCATTTTATTTGCTTACTCCGTTCTTTCCAAAAAGTCGGAATTTTGTCGTATTGTTCTATCATTGCTTCTCTTTTCTTGTCGTCTAGATATTCAGATTTTTTTAAGTCTAATGTCAATGCTCTTATATTCATAATAAACCTCCTGTTTTTAAATAAGCATTTTAAAAGTTCCTTCTTATATTATATAATTTTTGTAACATTATGTCAACGAGTGCTTGCTTCTATGTTGGTATCACTGCTTATATCATATATACTTTTGTTGTTTTTAATGTATATTCGACTAATTTTTTTTGCTTTCAAAAGGAGGTTTTAATATGCTCACATATGGTCATTTTTGGGGATATCAGTATGTAGAAGGTACAATTACACTTAACAATTAATTCAACTTTAGTGACCTGAATATTATTGAAAAGCTTTGGAGTTTAGTCGAAATTTTTTTGAACTTTCAAAAAAATATAATGAGAGACCTTTTGGTCTCTCATTATATTTTTTATTCATAATCAACAACATCAATCCATTTTGATAAAAATTCTCTTTCTTCATCTGTTGCTCTAGCCATTTGTGAAGCTGCAACAATTGGAATCCATCTTTGAATTAATCCTTTGCTTATTTCACTCTTTTCAGCAAACATATCAAGATATTTATTTGCTAAATCTTCTCTTTGTTCCATTGAGAAAAGTAAAAATGTTTTTGCTGAATCTGCTGCTGCATTTCCTTGAGTAACATGAGCCCAATCAATTACAAATGCTGTTCCATCTTCTTTTATAATAACATTACTTGGATTATAATCTCCATGGCAAACTTTATTATGATTTTCCATTCCATCTAATCTTTGTAATAATTCATATTTTGCATTATCATGTATTGAATCTGTTTGATTAATTTTTCTTGTATATTTTTCTTTTATTCTATTTAATAATGGAACTGTATGGTTTAATATATTAAGTTGAACATCAATAAATAAATTCATATATTCATCTAATTTTTCTGGATGTTGTTCCATTAATTTATCAAGAGGTGTTCCTTCAATGTGTTCTGAAACTAAAGCCCATCTATTATCAATTTTACTTACTTCAAGTAGTTTAGGAATATTAAGGTCTGTTCCTTCTTCAACTCTTGCTTGATTTAGTGCTTCATTAAGAATATCAGCTTTTGAATAATTTTCAATAAATAATTTTATTGTTTTGTCTCCATCTTTATATACTGTTTTAGTTTTTCTTTCCATAATTGGGTTATCTAAATTCAAATACATTATTGTTCACCTCCATAATATGCTTTTAAATACATATCTTTAATTTCGCTAATTAGTGGTAATCTTGGGTTAGCTCCTGTACATTGATCATCAAATGCTTGTTCTGACATTTCATCTAATTTCTCCAAGAAGTATTGCTCATCAACCCCATAATCTCTAATTGTTTTCTTTATTCCGATTTTTTCTTTTAATATATCAATTTCTCTAATTAAATTATTTAAACTTTCTTCATCATTTGCTCCACCAAATCCAAGTGCTTCAGCAACTTCAGCATATCTTCTTAAAGTATGTGGATGATCATATTGAGGGAATGTTCCCATTTTTTCTGGTATTTCAGCAGCATTGAATCTTAATACTAAATCTATCATTAAAGCATTTGCAATACCGTGAGCTATATGATGATAAGCACCTAATTTATGAGCCATTGAATGACAAACACCTAAGAATGCATTAGCAAAAGCCATACCAGCCATTGTAGCTGCATTAGCCATTTTTTCTCTTGCTTCAGGATCATTTGCACCATTTTCATAAGCTCTTGGTAAATATTTAAATATGTTTTTCAAAGCTTCAATTGCTAAACCATCTGTATATTCAGTTGCCATCATTGAAGCATATGCTTCTAAACAGTGTGTTACAGCATCAATACCAGAAGCAGATGTTAATCCTTTTGGGGCATTCATCATCATATTTGCATCAACAATTGCCATTTTAGGTAATAATTCATAATCAGCTAATGGATATTTTGTACCTGTTTTTTCATCTGTAATTACAGCAAATGGAGTAACTTCTGAACCTGTACCAGCAGAAGTTGGAACAGCTATAAAGTAAGCTTTCTCACCCATTTTAGGGAAAGTATAAACTCTTTTTCTAATATCCATAAATCTCATAGCCATATCTAAGAAATCAACTTCTGGATGTTCATACATAACCCACATGATTTTTCCAGCATCCATTGCTGAACCACCACCAACAGCAATAATTGCATCTGGCTTAAATTCATTCATTGCTCTTGTTCCTTCAATAGCACAAGCTAAATTTGGATCTGGAGCAACATTTGAAAATGTTGTGTGTTCAATACCTAATTCATCTAATTTATCAGTAATTGGTTTTGTATATCCATTTTGGAATAAGAAACTATCTGTTACTATGAATACTTTCTTTTTATTCATTACATTTTTTAATTCTTCTAAGGCTACAGGTAAGCAACCTCTTTTAATATATACCTTTTCAGGCGCTCTAAACCAAAGCATATTTTCTCTCCTTTCGGCAACTGTTTTTATATTTAATAAATGTTTTATTCCAACGTTTTCTGATACTGAGTTACCCCCCCATGAACCACATCCTAATGTTAAAGATGGATTAAGCTTAAAGTTATAAAGGTCACCTATACCACCTTGTGAAGATGGAGTATTAATTAAAACTCTACAAGTTTTCATTGCACTATAAAATTTTTCAATTTTATCTTGCCCACTAATTGTATCAATATATAAAGATGAAGTGTGTCCAAGTCCACCATCATTAATTAATTGAGATGCTTTAGCAAGTGCATCATCAAAGTCATTTGCTCTATACATTGCAAGAACTGGAGATAATTTTTCATGTGCAAATTCTTCAGAAATATCAACACTTTCAACTTCTCCAATTAAAATTTTTGTATGTTCAGGAATTTCAACACCAGCTAAACTAGCAATTGTATGAGCTTTTTGACCAACTATTTTAGCATTTAAAGCTCCATTTATTATAATTGTTTTTCTAACTTTTTCTGTTTCCTCAGGATTTAAGAAATAGCATCCTCTTCTTTCAAATTCAGCTCTAACTGAGTCATATACATTATTTAATACAATAACTGATTGTTCAGATGCACAAATCATTCCATTATCAAATGTCTTAGAATGAATAATTGAATTTACAGCTAAAACTAAATTAGCAGATTCATCAATAATTGCTGGTGTATTTCCAGCTCCAACTCCTAGTGCTGGTTTTCCACTTGAATAAGCTGATTTAACCATACCTGGTCCACCAGTAGCTAATATCGTATCAGAAGCCTTCATTAAAGTATTTGTAAGTTCCAAGGATGGAACATCAATCCATGCAATAATTCCTTCGGGAGCACCAGCTTCAACAGCTGCTTCCAAAACAATTTTTGCAGCTTCAATTGTTGATTTTTTAGCTCTAGGATGTGGACTTATTATAATTCCATTTCTAGTTTTTAAAGAAATTAAAGTTTTAAATATAGCTGTTGATGTTGGATTAGTTGTAGGTATAACAGCCGCAATCAATCCGATAGGTTCAGCAACTTTTCTAAGTCCATATGCTGAATCATATTCTAAAGTTCCACAAGTTTTTGCATTCTTATATTTGTTGTAAATATATTCTGCCGCATAATGATTTTTAATAACCTTGTCTTCAACAACTCCCATTCCAGTTTCTTCAACTGCCATTTTTGCGAGTGGTATTCTTGCTTTATTAGCAGCAATAGCAGCAGCTAAAAAGATTTTGTCAACTTGTTCTTGTGTGTAAGTTGCAAATTTTTTCTGAGCTTCTTTAACACTATTAATAGTATCTTCCAAAGCTTCAACGCTATCTACAATTTTGTATTCTTTTTCCATATAGCAATCTCCTCCATATATATTTTAGGTCCAAAAGCAATAAATTATTCTAACCTTTACTTTATCGAAGCCATAATATCATTACGGATTTTTTTTTTCAATATAAAAAGAAAAATTCATATTAAAATTTTGTATAAGTTACAATGATGTGAAACAAAATTATATAAAAAAATAAGCTATATAATTAAATTGCGTATTTTACCATACCAAATGTCTCAAGCTCTGTTCTTTTTTCTTGAGGTGTTTGGTATTTTAATACCGCCATTGGTATATTATTTGATCTTTTTAAATATCTTTTACCTTGCTTCCTTAAATCTTCCAAACTATAAAATTTTAAATAACTGTAAAATCTTTCATTATCATTCCTATGACTTCTCTCAACTTTTCCATTATGCTGTGGCGTCCTTGGTCTGATTTTATGATGCTTTATTCCTAACGCATTTAATATTTCCGTTAAAGGATACACTTTCTTTATTTTGGCTTGATTATATGTGAATTCTATACCATTGTCTGTTTGTATTTCACTTGGTTTATATCCTAAAAATTTTATAACCCTTTTTACAAAGTCCACTGTATTCTCTGGTGTATGCTCTTCATACCAATACAAGTATCTTTGTCTGGTTGCTTCATCTATATATGTATACTGGTAAAATCTCTTGTCCGCTGGTATTGACTCACTCTTGCATTCATTTGGCACATATTTTACATCCATCTGACCTTTTTCACCAACATTCTTTGGTGTTTCATATTTTTTATTATGTTTCTTTTTTGATGTATCTTTTATTTCCATTCCCTTATAAAACTTTATGTTTAATCTTTTCATTACTCTATATAAAGCAACTATTGTCCTTGTATAACTTTTCTCACGCTTCAATTTAACCCACAATTCACATATTGTGATTCTTGGATTTCTTCTTACATAATTTCTTATCCATCTTATTTCTTGGTTTGTATGAGCATTTGGATGCCTTCCATGTGGTCTATGTGATTTATCTTCTATGCTTTCTATTGTTCCATCATATTTTTTATTCCATCTCCATAATGAAATCCTTGATATATGGTACTTTCTGCATACATATTCAATATCTCCACAGCTCCTATACATTTCTACTGCATATTTTCTTGTATTAATTTCGTGTGGAATATATCTTTTATTTTTATTTTCTGTTATAATATTATTCATAAGTGATTTAAATCACTTATTCAATTTTTATAATTTTGTTTCACATCAATTATAACACTACAAAAAGAAAAATTTGTAACGATTATTTGATACTTTTATAAAAGAACATTATATTTTTTTTCTACGTTCCTTACTAAGAGATTTTACCGCCCACTAAACTTTGTTTAGTCGGCTAGGTAAAAACTCTCAAACTGCGCGTCACTTGAAAGCTAAATATAATGTTCTTTTCTTTTGCAGCAAATGTCTCTACACCAATTAAACTCCTTAATTTTTATTAATAACTATTCTGCATAAGAAAAAGAAAAATTCATATTAAAATTTTTGAATCGCCGCGCAGGGACCAAGCGAACGAAGTAAGCTCGATTGAAGCATTCCTCGGAATTTGAAAATAAAATTATTAAAATTTTATTTTCAAATTCCGAGGAATGCGACAGCAAGGTGCGAAAAAATTTAATATGCATTTTTCTTTGTATTTTCTCTATATATATGTTCGTTTTTTTGACTTTTATCCTAAGCGCTTATATAATATTAATATTTGAAAGGAAAATAGTATAATGGAAGAACGTTATTTAAGATATAAACATTTAAACCAATATTTGAAAGAAAAATTTGGAGAAAGAACATTAAAAATCTGCATAGACGGTAACTTTACTTGTCCTAATAGAAGTGGAAAGACTGGCCTACGGTGGATGTATATTTTGTAGTGAAAAAGGCTCTGGAGATCATCTACAACGTCTATCAATTGAAGATCAAGTAAAAAATTACTTTAACAGTTATAAATCTCAAAGAGCAAATAAATTTATCGTATATTTTCAGAACTTTACAAATACATATGATTCTGTAGAAAATTTAAAAGAAAAATATGATTCTAGCCTTATTGATAGCAGAATTGTAGGTTTAGAAATTGCTACTCGTCCAGACTGTATCACAGAAGAAATAGCTCAACTTCTAAGTTCATATTCTAATAAATACTATGTTTGTGTTGAATTGGGATTGCAAACATCAAATAATGAAACGTCCAAATTTATTAACAGAGGATATTTGTCAAACGAATTTACTAAAGCCGTAAAAATCTTAAACAAATATCATATCGATGTTGTAGTTCATATAATGATAGGATTACCTAATGAAACAAAAAAAGATTTAGAAAATACCGTAAAATTCATAAATCAACATAATATCCAAGGTATAAAAATTCACTCAACATATATTGTAAAAAATACCAAATTAAATGAACTATACGAAAAGGGACTATACTCCCCTATTTCTTACGATTATTATATGGACTGCTTAGTATATGTTATTACTCATATTTCTCCAGAGATAATAATTCATAGAATTTCAGGAGATGCTCCAAAAGATTTGCTTGTAGCACCTGAATGGAATCTACATAAAAAGAAGGTTTTGAACGGCTTGGATAAAATTTTAAAAGAACAAGATTTATATCAAGGAAAATTTTTTTGACATTTTAATTCTATTATGATATAGTATTGAATACTAGATAATATAGTTTTAATAAACGGAGGTATTCAAATGAAAAGAACAAAATTAGATGACAGAGTTTTGCCATCATACACTAAGGGAGAAGAAATTTTTAACATGGTTTCACATATTGTTGGCGCACCTCTTGGTATTGTGGCAATTGTTTTGGGCGTTATATTTTCAGCAATAAATAAAAACGGATATGGAATAGCATCAAGTATTGTTTATGGAATTACATTAATTTTATTATATACCATGTCTAGTATTTATCATGGATTAAATCCAAAACTTAAAGCAAAAAAAGTATTCCAAATAATAGACCACTGTTCAATATTTTTACTAATAGCTGGTACATATACTCCATTTGCTTTGTGTACTTTACGAGAATATAGTCCTGCCGTGGGTTGGGCTATATTTGGAATAGTGTGGGGAATGGCTGCTATAGGAATAACTTTAAATGCAATAGATTTGAAAAAATTCAAAGTGTTTTCTATGATATGCTACTTATGTATGGGGTGGTGCATTATTGTAAAAATAGGGGTTGTATTTAAACAACTTGGAACAACGGGTTTTGCGTTACTCCTATCAGGAGGAATAGTGTACACAGTGGGAGCAATTTTTTATGGACTAGGCAAAAAGAAAAAATGGATGCACTCAATTTTCCATTTAGCATGTGTTGTTGGCAGTTTATTACAATTAATATGTATTTTACTATATGTAGTTTAAAATCTACTTTAAGCTTTGAAACATAAAGATGGAATTCGATATATTTTTGTGCTATAATAAAGGTATATAATTTTAGAAAAGAGGTCACACAAGCGTGAATACTAGAACAAGACGGAAAAGACAATTAACCATGTTTTACTTTATATTTACCGTGATTATATACTTTGTTGTATTAGCAATTGTAATTTTTACATTTATGAAATGCAACAAAAGAATTGCAGGTATGAGTATAAGCAAACAGGATTGCATGGTAAGCAAAACTTTGCCTGATGTGCCTTCGATGGCTATTCAACATATAAAGTATGAAAATACTTTTTTATATGAAGAAGAATTGAAGGCTGAAGAGGAAAAAAGAAAACAAGAGGAGGAACAAAGAAAAAAGGATCTCATCGAAACTATTGCCAAAGTTGTGTATGCTGAAGCAAGAGGAGAGTCTTTTACAGGACAGGTTGCTGTTGCAGCAACAATTATGAACAGGCTTGAGTCTGAAGAATTTCCCAATGAACTAACAACAGTGCTTGAGCACTATACACCACGGTATAAAGAGGTTACAACCGAAATGCTTGAACAAAATCCTAGCTGCTTAAAGGCTGCTGAAAAAGCATACAATGGAGAAGACCCATTAGCAGAATTTTTAGGTGGTCCAACCTTGTTTTTCTACAATCCTGAAAAATCAGATAAAGATGAAGTAGAAGCAAGAAAAGACATCGAAATAACTACTAGAGTTGGAAACCATGTTTTCTATTCAAAATGGTAAATAAAAACCTCTTAGAAAAGCAGAAGCAATTTCTGCTTTTTCTTTTAAAATATTTAAAAATTCTATTTACAAAACCCCAAAAATATGATAAAACTACACTTGAAAAAATATGTATAAAAGGAGAGAAAGTATTTTGAAAATTAAAGATGTAAATGAATTACAAGCTTATGCAAATAAGATTAGACAAGATGTTATAAAGGCTGTGTACAATGCTAAGTCTGGACATCCTGGCGGTTCATTATCAATAGCAGAAATACTTGCAGTACTTTATTTTAACCAGATGAATATTGATGAGAAAAATCCTAGAGCAAAAGAAAGGGATCGACTAGTTCTTTCTAAAGGACATACTTCACCTGCTTTATACAGTGCATTAGCCTTAAGAGGATTTTTTGATGAAGAGGAATTAATAAATTTTAGAAAAATTGATAGCAATTTGCAAGGTCATCCAGATATGTGGAAAATTCCAGGCGTAGATGCTTCAACCGGATCATTAGGACAAGGATTATCTATTGCAAATGGAATGGCTCTTGGTTCTAAATTAAATAAAGAAGGGATAAGAGTTTATTGCATTTGTGGAGATGGAGAAATAGAGGAAGGCCAAATCTGGGAAGCAGCAATGACTTCAGCACACTATAAACTAGATAATTTATGCCTAATAATAGATAACAATAACCTTCAAATAGATGGAAAAGTTAGTAATGTTATGAACATCTATCCAATTGATGAAAAATTTAAAAGCTTTGGATTTGAAACAATTAATGTTGATGGACATAACATCCAAGAACTAATTTCTGCATTTGAACAAGCAAAAAAGATAAAAGGAAAACCAACTGTAATTATTGCAAACACCATAAAAGGCAAGGGAGTATCATTTATGGAAAATGAAGCCGAATGGCATGGAAAGGCACCAAATGATGAACAATACAAACAAGCAATGTTAGAATTAGGAGGTGCTATATAATGAATGAAGAAATAAAAATAGCAACACGCCAGAGTTATGGAGAAACATTAGAAAAACTAGGAGAAAAAAATGAAAATATAGTAGTGTTTGATAGCGATTTATCAGGTGCAACTAAAACAAGTATATTTGCAAAAAGATTCCCAGAAAGATTTTTTGATATGGGAATAGCAGAACAAGACATGATGAGCACAGCAGCAGGAATTTCAACATTTGGAAAAATTCCATTTGCAAGCACATTTGCCATGTTTGCAACAGGAAGATGCTATGACCAAATAAGAAATAGTATATGCTATCCAAACTTAAATGTAAAAATATGCGCAACACACAGTGGAATAACAGTAGGCGAAGACCGGAGCAACACACCAAATGCTTGAAGATATAGGCTTAATGAGAGGACTTCCTAACATGAAAGTAATGTGTACATCAGATGATATTCAAACTCGTTGGGCAGTAGAAAAAATAGCAGAGATTGAAGGACCTGTATATTTAAGACTTTGCAGACTAGCTACACCAGTAATCTATAATGAAAATCAAAAATTTGAATTCGGAAAAGCAGTTCAAATTGGGGATGGAGAAGATGCAGCAGTATTTGCAACAGGTGTTACTGTATCAGAAGCTATAAAAGCACAAGAAAATCTTAAACAAAGGGGAATAAACATTAGAGTTATAGACATCCACACAATAAAGCCAATAGATAAAGAAATGATAATAAAATGTGCAAAAGAAACAAAAAAACTAATATCCATAGAAGACCACAGTATAATAAATGGGCTAGGCACAGCAATATCAGATGTATTAACAGAAGAATATCCAACAAAGCTAATTAAAATGGGAATAAAAGACACATTTGGAAAATCTGGAAAAGCATCAGAATTGCTAAAATACTACAACCTAACAGCAGAAGCAATAGAAAAGACAATTGAAAATCAATAAGGAGGTAGCAAATGATAAAAAAACAAGAAAAGGGAATTACACTCGTAGTATTAATAATAACAATTATACTTCTTCTAATACTATGTGGACTAACATTTGAATTTACACTAAACGGAAAAGAAATCAACGCTACAAAAAATGTAGCAAACCAAAGTGAACAACAAATGAACACACAAGAAGAAATGCTAAATGAAATAAAAAACTTAATTTAAGACTAAAAAAAACAAATATTACAATTATATGACATTTAATAAAAAAACATAAAATTTATTGCTTTTTTAATAAAAAATTATTATAATTAATATGTAAAATATCATTAAAAATGAGGGAAAAAAATGATTGAATTTAAAAATGTATCAAAAACATATAGTACAGGAACAGAAGCTGTTCACGATGCTAGCTTTAAAATAGATAAAGGCGATTTTGCTTTCCTAGTTGGTCAATCAGGTTCAGGTAAATCAACACTAATAAAATTAATACTAAAAGAGGAGGAACCTACAAGTGGTACAATAATTATTAATGGAAAAGATACCACATTCTTAAAACCAAAAAGAGTACCATATTTAAGAAGAAGCATGGGTGTGGTTTTCCAAGATTTTAGGCTATTAGCAGATAAAACAGTATATGATAATGTTGCTTTTGCAATGAACATAGTAAAAGCAACTCCAAAACACATTAGAAGACAAGTTCCAATGGTATTATCACTAGTTGGTCTAAGTGGAAAAGCTAAAGCGTATCCAGATGAACTATCTGGTGGAGAACAACAAAGAGTTGCTCTTGCAAGAGCGCTTGTAAACAACCCATCAATGATAATCGCAGATGAACCAACAGGAAACTTAGATCCTGATACCGCTTGGGACATAATGACACTTTTAAATGAAATAAACCTTAGAGGAACAACAGTGGTAATAGCAACACATGCAAAAGATATTGTTGACAAAATGAAAAAAAGAGTAATAGAAATTGAAAAAGGTATTATAGTAAGAGATGATAGAAAAGGTGGTTATAACAAGTGAGATATAGTGTAATAGGTTATTTCCTTAGTGAAGGATTTAGAAATGTTTTTAAAAATAAAAAATCAACAATTTCATGCTTGGGCGTAATGTGTGTAACAATGCTAATGTTTGGTGTGTTTTTCTCTATAGGCAAAAATATAACACATATGGTGGAAAATGTTGAAGATTCACAAGCAATAAGAGTATTCTTCAAAAATGATGCGACAGAAGAAGAAATTTCAGAAATGAAAGAAAAAATAATGGCTATAAATGGAGTGGCAACAGCTGAACGAAGAACAAAAGAAGATGCTTTCAATGAAGCTAAAAAGTATCTTGATGGACATACATCTCTTATGGATGGAATGGAACCAGACTTTTTCTCAGATTCATACATAGTAACACTATCTGATTTGGACTTAAATGAAAGTGTACAAGCTGAAATGCAAAAATTGCCACATTTCAAAAGAATCGCAAGTAGTAACCAAACAATAAGTGCATTGTCAACAATTGGAAAATGGATAAGAATTGTTACAGGAACAATTCTCGTTATTCTTATCTTAATTTCAATATTTATAATAGCAAATACAATAAAACTAACAGTACATGCAAGAAGAAAAGAAATTTCAATAATGAAATATGTAGGTGCAACAAATAGCTTTATTAGAACACCATTTATGATTGAAGGTATAATAATAGGACTAACATCAAGTGCTATTTCACTTGGACTAGTTGGGGCAATATATAATTGGTGTGCAATAAAAATGGCACAGTCTGAAACAATCCAACTAATTGGAATTAATATGCTACAATTTTCTGATTTATTTTCAAGCATATTAATAGTATTTATAATCTTAGGAGTAGGCATAGGAATTTTGGGAAGTAGAATTTCAATGAAAAAATACTTAGATGTTTAGAAGAAAGGAGTAATAGTGAAAAGGAAGATTTGCATTACAGTAATTACAGTATTACTTATTTTTGCTGGAGGCTGCAAAGCTGCCCAGGCTATTACTTCAATTGAACTTGAACAAAAAAGGGCAGAACTAAAAGAAAAAATAAGCCAAGCAGGAAAAAACATAGAAAACATAAATGTTGAGGTAACAAAAAACCTTGAAACGATAACTAATTTAGACCAAGAAATTGGTGGATATGAAGAACAAATACAATCAGTATCTGAGAGTTTAAACAAAATAGAAAAACAAATAAAGCAAACTGAAAACACTTTAGAAACAATTCAAGAAAGGTATGATAAGCAACAAGAACTACTAAAAACAAGGCTAGTATATATGTTTGAAAGCGGTGAAACAAGGTATTTAGATGTTTTACTGAATGCAACTAGTATTGTTGACTTCATAACTCGTTATTATTATATTACAGAAATTGCACAATATGATAGAGACTTTTTAGATACAATTCAAAAAGAAAAAGATCAAATAGAAGCCGTAAAAGATAACCTAAAAATTAGCAAAGAAAATTTAAAAACAATAAAAGCACAACAAAAGAAAATGGAAATATCTTTAGAAAATGCCAAAGTTGAAAGAAACAGTTATATTAACAATTTAAGCACAGAAGAGAAAAAACTAAAAAGCGAAATAGATTTATATCAACAAGAACTAGATTTAGTTGAATTAGAAATACTAATGACAGCACTTGATGGAACTGATGGAAGATATGTTGGAGGAATATTTGCATGGCCAGCACCAGGTTATTATTCAATAACATCTCCATATGGAATGAGGATTCACCCAGTTTTGAAAAAATATGCAAATCATTCCGGAATGGATATAGGAGCACCAATGGGAAGCTATGCAATAGCTGCAAATGATGGAATTGTTACAAAATCTACATACTCATATTCATATGGAAATATGGTTATGATTGACCATGGAGGAGGAGTTTCAACATTATATGCACATGGCTCAGAACTTATAGCACAAGTTGGGGATGTAGTTAAAAGAGGAGATCCAGTACTAAAGGTAGGATCAACAGGGTGGTCAACAGGCCCACACTTACATTTTGAAATTAGAATAAATGGAAAAACCGTAGACCCATATCAATATGTAATATCAAATACAAGCTTAAATGTAGGAGAATAACGGATAAAAGGAAGGTATAAAGATGTTAAAAAAAATTTTAAAAATTACATTAATAATTATAATTGTAGCAACAATAGCATTATCTGGGAACATTATGATAGCACTTGCTACAACACAATCTGACCTAAATGATATACAAGATAAAATTGATAATACAAAACAGGAAATAGTACAAGTAGAGAAAAAACTTTCAGCAGCAATGGAATCAATTCAATCCTTAAATGCTGAAATAGCAGGATATGAGACAGAAATATCTGATTTGAATTACAAAATTGATGAGGTAACAAATAAAATAGAAGAAACAGAAGTAGAACTAAAACAAGCAGAAGAAGACTATTCTCACCAAGAAGAACTGTTAAGAAGTAGATTAGTAGCAATGTATGAAGCTGGAGAAACAACATATTTAGATGTTTTATTATCATCTAAAAATGTTACAGATTTCATAAGTAAATATTACATTGTATCAGAAATAGCTGAAAGTGATAAAAATCTATTAGACCAAATGGAAGCAAATAAAACCAGTATAGAGGAAACAAAAAAACAATTAGAAGCAAGCAAAGAACAAATTGAATCTTTAAAGAAAAGCAAAGTTGATACAGCAGATTCTTTGAAAAAATCTCAAAAAGTAAAGCAAGCATATGTTGACCAATTAAATGAAGAAGATTCAGCATTAAATGAAGATTTGGAACAATTTGAAAAAGACAAAAAAGAAATTCAAGCAGAATTAGAAAGAATTGCAAGAGAAAATAATGGAGGGAAAACAGTAGTTGCTGGAGACCCAAGTGAAGCAGGATACATATTCCCAGTTGAAGGCTTAAATATTTATAACATAAACAGAAGATATTATCCATCATACCCAGGACATACTGGTGTAGATATTAATATTAATGTTAAAGGAAAAAGAGTAATAGCAGCAAAGGCTGGAACTGTAAGAATTTCAGCAGCTCAAAGGAATGCAAATGGTACATATAGAAGTTATGGAGAATATGTTGTAATTGACCACCATGATGGAACAATGACTTTATATGGACACATGTCACCTAACTCAAGACAGGTATCTGCAGGCGATGAAGTAGCACAAGGACAAGTTCTTGGTATTGTTGGAACAACAGGAAATTCAACAGGTCTACACTTACATTTTGAGGTAAGAATAAATGGTAAATGTGTAAATCCATTGCCTTACTTACAATAATAAAATAAAAAAATGTGAATATAATAAAACAAAAGACAATAAGGCGAGCCTTAAGCTCGCCTAAGTTGTGGTAAATTGGGAGGAAACATGATGGAAGATAACAATAAAAGCAAGGTTTATAAAATAATAATGCTAATTATTATGACAGCTTTAGTAACATTTATGATTACATCAATAGGAATGTATAATTTTTATACAAAAACACCAAAGGGAAAACAAGAAATTATTCAAAAAATTGAAATACCAAATTCACTAGAAGCACTTGATGTAAAAATTCAAGGAATAAATGAGTACTTAGATGATTACTACATAGGCGAAATAGATAAAGAAAAAATGATAGAATCAGCAGTAAAAGGCTATGTCGAAGGATTACAAGATGCTTATACAGAGTATTTAACTAAAGATGAATATGATGAACTGATAGTAAGTGTTAAAGGAGATTATGTAGGAATAGGTATATATATGACAATGGATTCAAATAACAATATAGTAGTACTAATGCCTATAGAAGGCTCACCTGCTGAAAAAGAAGGACTAGAAACAGGTGACATAATCCTTTCGATTAATGGAGAAAGCTGTAGTGAAATGGACTTAAATATAGCATCAACAAAAATAAAAGGTGAAGAAAACACAACAGTAGACCTCGAAATTCAAAGAGGAACAGATATTCTAAATAAAACAATTGAAAGAAAAACAGTAGAGATTGCTGATAGCAGAGCAGAGGTATTAGAAAATAATATTGGCTATATTGAACTTACAGTTTTTGATGAAGGCTGTGCAGAAAATATTGAACGATACCTAAGAGATTTTCAAAATAAAGGAATAAAATCAGTAATATTAGACCTAAGAAATAATACTGGTGGAATAGTATCAGAAGCCATAGAATTATCAGAACTATTTGTTGGTAAAGGCAATGTTATAATGCGTTCATATGATAAGAAAAATCAAGAAACAGTTGTTACATCTTCAAAAGAAAAAATGGGAGATTTTGAACTTGTAATACTTGTAAATGAATATTCTGCAAGTGCAACAGAAATAGTTTCAGCAGCACTTCAAGATAATAAGGCAGCAACAATAGTTGGAACTACAACTTTTGGAAAGGGTGTAATGCAAGAAATATTACCTATTTTCAACAAAACAGCAGCTTTAAAAATCACAATAGAAGAATTTAAAACACCTAATGGTAATAAAATAAATAAAGTTGGAATAACACCAGATGTTGAAGTGGAACTTGATTCAACATCTAATGCAGATACTCAACTACAAAAAGCAATTGAATTATTAAGCAAATAACTTATTCGATTTGAAAGGAAATTATTTAATATATGGAGACAGAAACAAAACAAAAAATTAGATTAAATACAATGGCAATAATATTAATTATAATACTTTGCATAGGAATATCACCAAAAACTCTTCAAAACGATACTTACTATACAATAAAAATTGGAGAATATGTGCTAGAAAATGGAATCACAATGGTAGACCCATTTTCATGGCACGAAAACCTTGAATATACATTCCCTCATTGGTTATATGATGTTATGATATATTCTATTTATAATATTGGTGGAATGCTTGGAGTATATATATCAACAATAGTGTTTGCATCTATACTTGGAATTGTAATGTATTTTGTAAATGTAAAATTATGTAAAAACAGAATTTTATCTTTTGCGCTAACAATTATTTCTTTAATTTTGTTAAAACCATATATCTGTGCTAGAGCACAACTGGTAACCTTTATACTGTTTATATTAACAATATATTTTATTGAAATGTACCTAGATACAAAGAAAAAAAGGTATATAGTAGGCTTGGTTATAATACCAATCTTAATCGCAAACTTACACACTGCAACATTTTTCTTCTACTTCATTTTGTATTTACCTTATATAGCAGAATATATTTCATATATTCTTATATATGCTGATGTTGTAATATGTGAAGCAGTTCAGAAAAGCCTAAATAAAAAGTTAGAGAAAAATGGTGAGAGTGAAAAATTACTAAAGAAAATTGAAAAAGAAGAAAAAAGACATAAAAAATTAAAAGAAAGAGCAGATGCTAAAATTGAAAATCCTTATAAAATTAAGGTAACCTATAAGGAAACAACAAGAGTTTTAATTTTAATTTTTATAATATGCTTACTTACAGGATTTTTAACCCCAATAGGGACAACCCCATATACTTATTTAATTAAAACAATGCAAGGTATAAGTACAAAAAATATTAGTGAGCATTTACCTCTAGTGTTATCTGAAAATAGAAACTTACTTATTTTACTTGCTGTATATATAACACTAATTGCATTTACAAAAATAAAAATTAGAATTTCAGATGTATTTATGCTAGGTGGACTAGTACTTCTTGCAATATTTACAAGAAGACAAGCATCAATGGTCTACTTGATTGGCTGTATAATACTAAATAGGCTATTAACACAGCTAATTAATAACTATAATGATAAAATTATTAAGAAAGTAGAAAAACTAGCATCTTCTATCATAGGAATCGCTGTAATATCAGTAATTATAATCTTAATCTCTTTGCTAGCATATAAAGCAAAAAAGGATGATGATTTTATTGATGGCAACACATATCCTGTTCAAGCAATACAGTGGTTGAAAGAAAATTTAGATATAAATTCAATACGAATTTATAATGAATATAATTATGGAAGTTATTTCATATATCAAAACATACCAGTATTTATTGATTCAAGATGTGACTTATACATGCCAGAATTCAATGAAAATATGTATGCTTTCAGAGATTTCTTAAGATTAAATGATGTCAAAGATTCTAACGAGACTGTAGAAAACAAGTTTGAAGAATATGGATTCACTCATTTTGTAGTAACAAATACATCAAGAATAAAAAGATATCTAGAAGAAAGACCTGAAAAATATAACAAAATTTATCCAACAGAAGAAATTAGTGATGATAGATTTAGTATTTTTGAAAGGATAAGTAAAAATGAAGAATAAAATACCTGTAATAATATTATTAATTATTATTGACCAAATAATAAAACTCTTAATAGTTGGAACAATTGGGGTAAGTGGAGAGAGCATAACAATAATACCAAATTTTATAGCATTAACATTTGTTCAAAACCTAGGAGCAGCTTTTGGTTTATTTAGTGCAAGACTTTGGCTAATTTGTTTGGATTTATTAATTATATTTGCGATATTGAAGTTTATAAGAAGCGAAAAGTATGAAAAAGATGAACTTACAAACTGGGGAGTTTCTCTAATACTTGCAGGAGGTATTGGAAACTTGATAGACAGAGTATTTAGAGGATCTGTAGTAGATTATATAGATATAACAAAACTATTTAACTGGCCAGTATTCAATTTAGCAGATATCTATATTGTAATAGGTGTAATTCTAGTTTTTGTACTAATATTAGTTAAAACAATTAAAGATCAGGAGAAGACAAATGAAGGAGTATAGTGCAAACGAAATAGATAGAATAGACAAGATAGTTGCAATAAAGGAACCAAATTTATCTCGAGAAGCAATTCAGAGAATGATTAAATCAGGCGAGATACTGGTAAATGGAAAAACAGTAAAACCATCATACAAAACAACAATTCAAGACCTAATTACAATTGATGAAAAACCAGTTCAAGATGCTGATTTAAAACCACAGGACATACCATTAGATGTTATTTATGAAGATGATGATATCCTTATAATAAATAAAGAAAAAGGAATTGTAGTTCACCCAGGAAATGGAAACCCTGATGGTACAATTGCAAATGCAGTAATGGCAAGATGTAAAGAAAGTCTTTCAGGAATAGGCGGTAAAATACGCCCAGGAATTGTACATAGAATAGATAAAGATACATCAGGACTAATTATTATCGCAAAAAATGATAAGGCTCATATAAACTTAAGTGAACAAATTCAATCAAGAAAAGTTAAAAAAACATACATAGCACTTGTTCGTGGTAATATTAAGGAAAATGAAGCTACAATTAATATGCCAATTGGAAGAAGTACTAAGGATAGAAAAAAAATGGCAGTAACTAAAACAGGAAAAGAAGCAATTACACACTTCAAAGTATTAAAAAGATTTGGAGACTATACATTGATTGAGGTAAATATAGAAACAGGAAGAACTCATCAAATTAGAGTACATATGTCAGAAATAGGGTATCCAATAGTGGGAGATATAGTTTATTCAAATGGAAAAAATCCATTTGGAGTAACCCGGGCAAATGTTACATGCGGCAAAACTAACATTCAAACATCCAACTACAGGCAAAGAAGTAACATTTGAAGCACCTTTGCCACAATATTTTGAGGAAGTACTTAAAATATTAGAAAGGAATTAATATGGAGGAAAGACTACAAAAATATTTAGCAGAAGCAGGAATTGCATCAAGAAGAAAATGTGAAGAGTTTATTAAACAGGGAAGAGTAAAGGTAAATGGTATAACAGCAACACTTGGAACTAAAGTGAATTCAGAAACAGACACTGTAGAATTTGATAGCAAGGTCATTAAAAAAACAAATACAGCTCATACATATATTTTGCTAAACAAACCAATTGATTATGTAACAACAGCTAAAGACCAATTTAACAGACCAACAGTATTAGACCTAGTAAAAACAAACAAAAGATTAGTACCAGTTGGAAGACTAGATATGTACACATCAGGAGCATTAATATTAACAGATGATGGAGATTTTATCTACAAAATTACACATCCAAAACATGAAATTACAAAAACATACACAGTAACAATAAAAGGAATAGTTTCAAAAGAAGATGTAAAAAAACTAGAAAATGGAGTAGATATAGGAGATTTTGTAACAAGCCCAGCAAAAGTTAAAATTTTAAAAACTGATACTGAATTCAACAAATCAAGGCTAGAAATAACAATACATGAGGGTAAAAACAGGCAAATAAGAAGAATGTGCGAGGCAATAGATAAAAAAGTTCTAGCATTACACAGAAGCAAAATTGGAGATATAGGGGTAAAAGATTTAAAACTTGGAACTTGGCGATACTTAAAACAATCTGAAATTGACAAACTCTTAGTAAATTGTTATAATAAAATTTAGGAGGCTTTAGTATGGTATTAGATGAAGAAATAAAAACAAATATTTCACCATTTGCAATGAGAGAAGGAGAAATAAAAACATTTGATGGAAAAGATGGATATGTTTCAATAAATCAAATAATCAACAAAATAAATATTGGTCATATAACAGATATCCACTTTAAAATATTAGAACTAGTAAATGAATTTGAATTCATTACATCAAGGCAAATATATCAAATACTTGAAGCAAAGGGAGAAGAATTAAAATCTCAAGATAAACTAAACAACAAATTAGAGCAATTAATAAAAATGAAAATCCTTACAAGATACTATTTTACAGCAGAAGAAGGAAATGGAATTTATAGAATATATAGTTTGGAAAAAATGGGAAAATACCTTTTGAACTCAAGAGGAATTGAATGTAAATGGCAACCAACAGATAACACAAAACCAGTTGCAATGATAAAAAAGAGGTTAGCTGGTAACCAAGTTATAATTTCATATTTAAGAAAAGTAAAAGCTTTTGATTCATATACAGTAAAACCAGTATTTACAGCCAAACAAGCAGGCAAAATATTCAAATTGCATGCAGGAATTAAACTAAAAAAATCAGAAAAATCAGCAGATATGGTATTTGAAGCTGTAAGAAGAGAAGAAGATTGGGAGAAAAAGCTAATAGATAGAATGAGATTACTAAAAGATTTTTATGAAAATTTCGTTCAATTCGATTCAGGATATGAGACAAAACCACTCTTAGTATTATTATGCGAAGATGATAAACACACAGTAGAAGCATTTAAAACCATTGTAACAAATAAATTGGAAATTAACAATACAAAAATTTGCTTTACAACAGATTTAAAACAAAACAATACAAGCCTTGAAAATTCACTAACAGAGTTTGTAATAGATGAAGAAACAGGTAAATATAAAATTAAAGAACTAAATTTGAAAATACTAGAATAAAATAAAGCTCCACTTTAATGTGGAGCTTATTATTTTTATTTTTTGTTATTATTGTTGATGTTAAAACTTACTGCATCTTCATTGTTAAATAGAATAGAAGAATCAGTTGTATCTGTTTGAACTGGGTCAAGTTCTGTATCATCAAAATCAATGTTATTTGGTTTAAAGTGCTGTTTTCTTGGTTTCTTAGTTTCTTCATGTGTAGCACCACCATTATTGAAAGCATCAAAATTATATTTTTTTACTTTGTGCATTTCTTTATATTTTGAGTCAAGAAAGTCGGCTGTAGCAAAGTTTACAACATTTTTGCCTTTTTTATCTTTAACCTTATAAATACAAGCCTTGAATTTTAAACCTTGCATTTTAGCAACCTTCATGTGGTCAACCCATTCCCAACTTACACTACCTAAATTGCTTCCATATGCTGGGTTTTTAGTATCATAATTGTTAGCAACCTTCCATTCACGCCTTTTTCCAAATTCTTGTTCCCACCAAGAGTATTCTGCTGGTGTACAGTTTCCAAAAGAAACTTTAGTTGAACAGTTTGCAAGTAAAGAAGTCATTAGTGGGCTTGAAACACCACCTAAACTATCTAGGTTAGGCACTGCAAAAACTGCACCAACTTTGAATTTTCTAAATACTGTAAAGATATCTGTAAATAGTGGAACAGAGTATTTATCAAATTCATCTACATATAAGAAATATGGTGTTCTTGATTTTTCATTTCCTGGGCGTCCTTCAGTTGCACACATAAGTAAAGTTAAGAAGAAACGACCAAATCCTGCATGAGGTACTCCACCGATATCAGAAGGTCTTGTACACATTAAAATAATTTCCCCATTCTTAATAGCTTTACAGAAGTCTAAGTTATTACGCCTTCTACAGATAATATCTCTAACGCAGCCTGCTCTTAATAGCTCTTCAAGTTGGGCTGTAGCAAAATGAACGAATCTTTGCATATCTTTTCTACCTGTAGAGTCTTTATAGAAGTGTTGTTCAAAATAGGCAATTTGGAATTCATATTGTTTAGCAAGTTCTGGGTCAGCTTTTAATTGTTCACACAATTCTTCAACTAAGTCAAAATTTGTTAAACAGTGTAAAACATCTTCTAAAGTTGGTAAATCACCATTATGTTGTCTTGGGTACATTACACCTAAGAATATACATATATTTTGAATAGCTTGGTATGCTAAATCTTTCATATAAGCAAGTTCAGCTGTTGCACTTGAAGCTTCAAATAAACTTTGGATAACAAGTGAAACCATTAAACCAGCAAGTGCAGGAGTAGGTAAAGTGAATGGATTTAAACCAGGAGAATTTGGGTCAAGTGGGTCAATTAAGTGTACTGGTATTTGGAAGTTCTTTGCTACTTCTAACATTCTATATGTTTGTTCTGCATCAGGTGTTAATGATGCTAAACCTAAGTTCTTGTATGTAATTGTTCCATCAGGCATTGTTCCATAGATTAATTTTTTCATATATTCTTTATAAGCTTTTTCTTTACCTTCAACAGGTGATAACATATCTAGCACAAAGTTATCATTTAAGTAATCTTTATCATATGGACAATTTAAAGTTGCTAAGCCACTCTTTAGTGCATCATAACCCATTTCTTTAGAAACCTCTCGCAAGAAGTATTTTTTCTCTAAATCTCTTGCCATCATTGGTTCCATAATTAATGCTGATTTTCCAGTTCCAGAAGGACCAACAATAAGAGTTGTGTCAAATCTTCTTTTTTCAAGTATTTTTACAGGTTTACCTGTAGACCTATCTGTTACTAAATCAATTTCGAAACTATATGGACCAGTACTTTCTGGAGCGCTTGTAATATCTATACCTGGGAAATCAAGTATTGATTCTTTGTAAGAGCTTGGGAAAATTGGGTCATTTATAATTTTATATAACCAGAAGAATAGTTTATAAAATGTCATAATTAAAATGTAAATAGGTGTTAATGAAAGGGCCCTTTTTGTTGCTCTTGAAAATTTCTCTAAAAATGAATTTACATCTGGTAGAGACATTACACCAATCCATTCAAGTCTATTAATCCATTGTATAAACATTGAGATTGCTATAATATAGAAAGCAACCCAAAACGCATAAAAGAATGATAATTTTTTATTATCAGACTTAGCAAATTTTGATGGATACGAAAACGCAAATGCAAATACTGGGCAAGCAAGTGCCAAAGTATATGTAATTGGTCCCCAATAATTAACTGACATACCAGTAAAACATAAGAAAATTAATTCTACAACTCTATCTACTAAAACATAAGCTGTTAATAGTGTAAAGATATATGTAAAAAAAGTATTTCTATCTGTTTTTAAAACTTTTAAAAATTTATCTAGTAGTTTCACTATTCATTCCTCCAATATATCTATTTTCATACATATATATTATCCTATAAATCACGAAAAAAAACAAGTACTTTTAGTAATTTTGTTACAAAAAATACCATAAAATTAGAGTAGTACATGGATTGGAGGAACAATATTGAAAAGAAAATCACGGAAACTTTATGCAGGGAGTAATAGTTTTAATGATATCACAGTTTATAATAAAAATTGTGGGTCTTGTTTATAAAATATATCTTACAAATAAAGAGGGGTTTGGAGATGCGGGAAATGCTATCTTTTCAGCAGGATTCCAGATATATACTTTATTTTTAGCAATAACATCAATTGGTGTTCCAAGTGCTATATCTCGGCTTAATTTCAAGCAAGTCTGCTGTAGGAGATAATAAAGGAGCATATAGAATTTTTAAGGTTGCAATTTCTATTTTTGGGTTTATTGGCTTTTTAGGAACTTCAATAATGTTTTTATATGCAGATATGATTGCAACAAATTATTTGGGAATTCCAGAGGCAAACCTTACAATAATTGCATTAGCACCATCAATTTTTATTGTTTCTATTACATCTGTTTTAAGGGGATATTTCAATGGAAGAGAGGATATCTCAGTAACCGCAAATTCACAGACATTTGAGCAGGTTATTAAAACTGGTCTAACAATAGTTGTTGTAGAAGTGCTATCAAGATTATCAAACAAAAACACCAGTGTAATGGCAGCTGGAGCAGCAATAACAGCTACTATGGCGAGCAGTTTAAGCGTTTTGTATTTATTTATTTTCTATATAAAAAGTAAAAAGAACATATGGAAAGATGTAATAACATCTACTAATTTTCAAAAGGAAAGTATAAATAAAATTGCCAAGAATATTTTAGGATTATCAATTCCAATAGCATTAACAGCATTAATATCAACAGCAAATAGAACGATTGATGCATTTTCTATAGTAAATACAATAACTAAGTCATTAGGGGCAGAAGAAGCAAAACTTCAATACGGAATTTTAACAGGAAAAGTTGAAGGATTAGTAGCTTTGCCGTATTCATTCAATATTGCGTTTGCGATAACTCTTATCCCAACAATATCAGCAGCACAAGCAGTTGGAGATATGGAAAAAGCTCATAAAAGAATTAACTTCTCAATTTTAGCAACTATTCTAATATGCCTGCCATGCACAGCTGTCTTTTTTGTGTTTTCTGGTGAAATTTTAAAATTATTGTTTCCAAACGCATATTTAGGGGCAACAATGTTAAAACTAAGTTCACTAAGTATAGTTTTTGTTGCTATAACACAAACAATAGGAGGAGTACTTCAAGGAATAAAAAAAGCAAAGGAAACAGCAATTGCAGCAACAGTTGGAGCAATAGTAAAATTAGTTTTAAATTTAAGTTTAATTCCGTTTTTAAATATTAATGGTGCAATAATTGCAACAATAATAAGTCATATAGTAACATTTGGTATTAGTTTTTACTATATGAAAAAATATATTAAGATAAAATTTAAAATAATAAAATTCATTTTTAAACCTGCTATTTCAACATTCAATATGGTGTTTTCATCTGTGTTAATACATAATGCCTTAAACTCAGTAATATCAACAAATTTAAGCCTTATAGTTTCATTAATTATAGGCGGAGTAATATATGTTTTTTCAATAATTGTGCTCAGAACTCTATCAAAAGAAGAAATATGTATGCTACCATATTGCAATAAATTCTTGAAAAAAAGAAGGATTTTATCTAAATATGGCGAATTATCTAAGTAGTAGAAGCTATTCTACTCTAAATACAAACTTTATAGGAGGTAGTTTTAAATGAACAAAGCTGAATTAATCGCAGCAATAGCTGCAAAAACAGGAGATACTAAAAAAGGAGCAGAAGCATCTGTAAACGCATTCGTAGATGTAATAACAGAAGCATTAAGAGAAGGCGACAAAGTTCAATTAGTTGGATTTGGTTCTTTTGAAGTAAGAAAAAGAGCAGCTAGAAAAGGTAGAAACCCACAAACTAAGGAAGAAATCAAAATACCTGCATCAAAAGCTCCAGTATTCAAAGCTGGTAAAGCATTAAAAGATTTAGTAAACAATAAATAAGGTTTATATAAATTCGTAAAAGCGACCTAAAGCATTTGGGTCGCTTTTAAAAATAAAGGAGAGGAAAAAATGAAAGATATATTAACATTAAGTAATATTACCATATATTTGCTTTGCATTAATATAATAACCTTCTTTGCAATGTACATAGATAAAAGAAAAGCAAAAAATAATAGTAGAAGAATTCCTGAAAAAACATTGTTCACACTAGTTTTTTTAGGAGGGGGAATTGGTGGAATGGCTGGGATGTACTTATTTAGACACAAAACAAAAAAGACCAGATTTGTAATTGGTTTTCCTTGTATTTTAATTTTAGAAATTATTATAATAGTAGTGTATATTTTTAACAAATAATTATTGTACACATAAAAACATAAAATATAAAAACTGAGAGACAAAAAAACATTAAAAGACAAAAATCGACAATTCCAAAACACAGTAAAATGAGTTATTCACAGAGTTATCCACAGTTTCCACAGGTAAAATACGAAAAAACGACAGGTAACATAATACAAAAATGCAAAAAAATGCTTTAAATTATTTTAAAATTGTTAAAAATGTGGTAAAATTATAAAGGTGTGAAACTTAAATTAAACCCAGAAAGAAAATGGAAGGAGTTTATAGATGTTAGAACTAAAAAATATATGTTTTACAAGAGATAATAAAAAAATACTAGATAATATTAGTTTAAAACTAGATGATAATAAATTTTATGTAATAACTGGTCCTAATGGTTCAGGAAAATCTACACTTGCAAAGGTTATAATGGGAATCAACAGGCAAGATGAAGGACAAGTTTTGTTTAATGGTAATGATATTAGCGATTTACCAATTAATGAGAGAGCAAAATTAGGAATAGGCTTTGCATTTCAGCAACCTGTTAAATTTAAAGGAATTACCGTTTATGACATAATAAAATTATCAGCTCAAAAAGATATTACAAAAAAGGAAGCATGTGATATACTTTCTAAAGTAGGTTTATGTGCAAAAGAATATGTAGATAGAGAAATTAATGGCTCACTTTCTGGTGGAGAGCTAAAAAGAATTGAAATTGCAACAGTTGCAGTAAGAAATTCTAAATTAACTATATTTGATGAACCAGAAGCAGGAATAGATTTATGGAGTTTCAACAACCTTATTAAGATTTTTGAGGATATGAGAGAAACAACAAAAGGTACAACACTTATAATTTCACATCAGGAAAGAATTTTAAATATTGCAGACCAAATAATCTTACTGAACAATGGAAAACTAGAAAGAACAGGAAAGGCAGAAGAAATTGTAGACACAATATTAGCCCAACCAAATTGTTGTAAGTTAGGAGGTAAGGCTTAAATGGAACAGGTAGATAAATCATTATTGAAAGAAATATCTGATATAGATGGAGAAATAAAGGGAGCATATAACATAAGAAAAAATGGAAAAGGTATTGAAAGAAAAGTAACAGACAATGTTAATATTGTAACTAAAGAAGATAAACCAGGAATAGATATATTTGTAAAAGAAAATACAAAATTTGAGTTTGTACACATTCCAGTAATAATAACTGAAAGTGGTTTAAATGATGTTGTATATAATGATTTCTATATTGGGAAAAATTCAAATGTGGTAATTATAGCTGGTTGTGGAATTCATAACGATCACCACAAAGATTCACAACATGATGGAATTCATAGATTTTTCCTAGAAGAAGGTGCAAAGGTAAAATACATTGAGAAACACTATGGAGAGGGTTCAGGAGATGGAAAAAGAATTCTAAACCCAGTAACAGAAGTACACCTAAAAAAAGGTGCAAACATGGAAATGGAAACAGTTCAAATAAAAGGTGTGGATTCAACAGTTAGAAGGACAACAGGAGTACTAGAAGATGACACAAATTTACTAATTTCAGAAAAAATAATGACACATGGAACTCAAACAGCAAAAACAATCTTTACAGTGGAACTAAACGGAGAAAACTCAAGCACAAAAGTAACATCAAGATCAGTAGCTACAGAAAAATCTGTTCAACAATTTGAATCTCATGTAACAGGAAACACAAAATGTTTCGGACATGTTGAATGTGATGCAATAATAAAAGATGAAGCAAAAGTAATAGCAATTCCATCAATCATAGCAAACAATGTAGAAGCAAACCTAGTACATGAAGCAACAATAGGAAAAATAGCAGGAGAACAACTAATAAAACTCATGACTCTAGGACTAGATGAAAAACAAGCAGAACAGGAAATAATTAATGGATTTTTGAAGTAAAATGTTGATTTTTTGAGGAAAGTATAGTAAAATAAATAAGTTAAGAATAATTTTAAAAGAAAGAGGTATGATATTATGGCAGATGTTTATATGGCAGGAGATGTAAGAAATGGAACAACATTTGAATTAGATGGTTCAGTTTTTAAGGTAGTTGAATTCCAACATGTTAAACCTGGTAAGGGAGCAGCTTTTGTTAGAACAAAGCTTAAAAATGTTATTACAGGAGCAGTTTTGGAGAGAACTTTTAATCCATCAGAAAAATTACAAGGAGCTGAAATTGAAAAAAGAGAAATGCAATATTTATATGCAGATGGAGATCTTTATTATTTCATGGATAATGAAACATATGACCAAATTCCACTTAATAAATCTGAATTGGGAGATATGTTAAGATTCCTAAAAGAAAATATGATGGTTAAAACATTAGCTTTCAAAGGAAAAATATTTGCAATAGAGCCACCAATGTTTGTTGAGTTAGAAATAAAATATACAGAACCAGGTTTCAGCGGAAATACAGCTGGAGCAGGAGCAACAAAGCCAGCAGAACTTGAAACAGGTGCAACTATTAATGTTCCACTATTCGTTAATACAGGAGATGTAATCAGAATAGATACAAGAACAGGCGAATATATGGAAAGAGTTTAGGAGGAAAAAATTAATGTCAAATTTTGATTCTGATTTTGAACAAGTTTTAAAAAACTTGAAAGAAAACATTAAAGATGAAGAAGCTTTAGATGTAGCTAAGGTTGAAGTTTTTAAATTATATAATATGTTTTTAGATACTCTTACAGAGCAAGAACAAACTTTAAACAAGAAACTTTTAGCAATAGCAGAAAGCCAATTACATGTAGAAGAAGAAATTAAAAAAATGAATAAAAGCATAAAAAATATTGAAAAAGATATCTACATGGATGAAGACTTAGATGAAGATTCTGAAGAAGACTATGATGTGGAGATTAAATGCCCATATTGCAACAAAACATTCACAGCACAAATGAGTGAATTAACAGGTGAAGAAATAGTATGCCCAGCTTGCAAAAATACTATTGAATTAGACTGGGGAGAAGATGAATGTGATTGTAGCGATGATGATTGCGGTTGTTGCTCACATGATTGCCATCATGAAGATGATGAAGAGGATATATAATTATACATTAAAGGTGCCTTTTTAGGCATCTTTTTTAATGTAATCAAGAGGGTTTACAGAATTTCCATTAATATATAGAGAAAAATGTAAATGTGGACCAGTGGTTGCCCCATTTGTAGGGGTGCCATTCGAATCTTTATATGGATTATTAGGAACATCATAAACATTTTTAGGACCAACGGTTGCAATAATATCTCCTTTGTTAATATTTTGTCCAATATAAACCAAAAAATGAGGGGAAACATGTGAGTAATTAGCCATATGTGTTCCATCTGAAATTCTGATAGTATAACCATTTGCTCCATAAAAACCAATATATGTAACTTCTCCAGAAAAGGCTGCCAAAACTTCTGAACCAGCAGAAGCGCCAATATCAATACCTGCATGGAATTTGCCTGCACCATTTGTAGGGGCTATTCTATATCCATATGGAGAGGTAATAGTTTTAAATCTTGGAGTTGGCCATACAAATGAACTATCAGAATAATCTAAATTATTTTCAAAATCTGAAACATTAAACTCACCAACAGATTCAAGAGAAAATACAAGCACCATAAAGCATAGCAAAATAACTATAATGATACAAATGGAATATTTGTAAAAGAAATTAAACATTTATAGAACCTCCAAAAATAAATAGATAAATACGTTGAAGCTTCAGAAAACACTTCACTAGGAACACCAATTGCTTTTAAAATTGGATCATTAAATAATAAACCAACAATCGTTAAAACAACTCCCATAACAAGAGTTAAAGCGATACTATTATGAATTGCTCTTTTCATTTTACAAGTATTACCAGCTCCAAAGAATTGAGCAATGACAACTCCTGCCCCTGTTGAAATGCCCATAAAAAAACCAATCAACATATTAATAATTGGTGTACTTGCACCAACTGCCGCTAAAGCAACTTTTCCAACATAATTTCCTACAACATAAGAATCGACTGCATTATAAAGTTGTTGAAATAAGTTACCTATTAATAAAGGAATTGAAAACAAAATAATTGCTTTGACAATACTTCCTTTTGTTAAATCCTGTGTATTTCCTTTCATACATTCACCTTCCATTTATAATTTTACTCTTATTTTATTGAAAACAAAAATATTTGCACGAAATGAAAAAAAATAATTTCAATACATTCTTTTCGCTATAATAAAATTAAGTTGGAGGTTAGTTATGAATAAAAAAATTATCTTTTTTGATGTTGATGGTACTCTCGTTGATGTTAGACCTGCAAGAGAATATGTACCAGAATCAACAATCAAAGCAGTAAGAGAAACAAGAAAAAAAGGAAATTTATGTTTTTTATGTACAGGAAGATCACTTGCTGAAATCTACCCACATATTTTAGATGTCGGTTTTGATGGCATCATTGGTGCTGGTGGTGGCTTTGTAACCATTGGTGATGAAATGCTTTATCATAAAAAAGTATCTAACAAAGATGTACATCGTGTCGTTGATTTCTTTGAAGAAAATGATTATGACTACTATCTTGAAAGTAATGGTGGATTATTTGCTAGTGAAAATTTAGTATCTCGCTTAGAAATGATTACTTATGGCGATTTAGAAAATGACGAAAAGGCTAGAAAGAAAAAAGCTGAACAACCAAGTCACTTTATTACATCTTTAATAGAGGGAGAAAGTATGTATCGTAGTGATGTCAATAAAATTTGTTTTTTAGAAAATAAAGATATTCCTTTTCAAACAATTATAGATAACTTTTCTGATGCATTCAATGTTATTCATTGTACCGTTCCTTCTTTTGGAGATGACTCAGGAGAATTATCCGTTGTTGGTGTTAACAAGGCAAGCGCCATTGAAGCACTTATCAATCATTTAAACATTCCTCAAGAAAACACTTTTGCCTTTGGCGATGGCATGAATGACGCTGATATGTTAGAGTATTGCCATATCGGTATCGCTGTTGGTAACGCTAAAGAAGGTTTAAAAGCAATTGCTGATGAAGTATGTGATGATATTGCTGAAGATGGTATTTATAAAACCATGAAAAAATATCAACTTATATAAAAAAACATTGGCTTTTTTTCCAATGTTTTTTTTTAGAGTAAATGTGACATTAAAATGGTTGCAAGTCCTAAAAATGCAAAGAAGCCAAACATATCTGTACATGTTGTTACAAAAACCCCACTGGCAAGGGCTGGATCAACATGAAATCTATCTAAAATAACCGGTACAAAATAACCTGCAAGTGTGGCAACGATCATGTTACAAATCATGGCGAGTCCAGCTACAACACCAAACCATGGATTACCAGCAAAGAACCAAGCCCCTACTGAAACTAATGCCCCAATGATAACACCATTTAAAATACCAAGTCCAATTTCTTTTAATAAAACTTTGCGAGCATTTTCTTTATCTAATTCTCCTAGTGATAAACCACGAACAACAATAGTTAAAGTTTGTGTTCCGGCATTACCACCCATTCCTGTAATAATCGGGCTAATCGTTGCAAGAGCAACAACTTTCGCAATTGTTCCTTCAAAAACACTAACAACACTTGAAGCCATAATTGCTGTAAAAAGATTGACAATCAACCAAGGTATACGGTTTTTAAAAGATTCTACAAGTGTTGAATCTAAACGTTCTTCAGAACCAACACCTCCTAATAAGTTCATGTCTTCTGTTGTTTCTTCTTCGATGACATCCATAACATCATCGATATCAATAACACCTAATAAATGATGTTGTTCATCTATAACAGGCATCAAAATATATCCATATTTACTAAAAGTCTTCGCAACTTCTTCTTGGTCTTCATAATAATAAACAGCTTTAACATTTTGATTTGTAATCTCAAGCATTGGTGTATCAAAGGTACTTGTAACGATATCACCTAAAGAAACAACCCCCTTTAAGACATTATCTTTATCTACAACATAAAGATAATGTCTAGGTTCTTCTTCCGTTGTTTGCAAAAATAACAATGTTTCTTTGACTGTATTATTTGCATGAATATCTAAATATTCAGTTGTCATGATTCCCCCAGCAGTTTCTGGGTTATATTGTAATAACTGTTTGACATCTTCTTTATCGTCATCTTCCAATAACTCTAAAAAAGCATTTTTTTCATCTTCATCTTCGATTGATCCGATAACATCCGTAATAACGTCATGACTTACTTCATCTAAGATCTGTTTTTGTTTGTATTTTGAAAATAAA
>ERZ824488.1072-NODE-1072-length-32301-cov-3.327296_pt1 | contig 32301 bp, 5 predicted proteins | sample MGYA00519936_ERZ824488 | MGnify/ENA primary metagenome ERZ824488 (study PRJEB31778, sample SAMEA3449153) | human gut metagenome | biome: human gut; feature: human-associated habitat; material: faeces | place: United Kingdom | collected 2010/2012 ... | reverse complement strand
CACCTGATTCTGATTTGAAGAAATAATTTTCTGTAAATTCTCTCAGTATCTTTCGAAACTCGTCAAGATTCAAAACAGAATCCACGCTAACAGGCACTCCGATCACGGCAAAGAAATTTTCTGTAAAAAATACACTTCCTGTATCAAACCGAATCTCATATCCACCGATCTCCACACTCGCCATTTCCATAATACGCAGGAATTTCGTAGAAGTGTTCAGGACATCCTGACTGAGCTGTGTAATCGCATCAGAAAACTGATCCAGTTCACGGATTCCTGTGCTGGAAAGTTTCGGAATCGTATTTCTGCTTCCCTGTGCTTCTGCCACTTCCTCTGAAAGTTTTGCAATCGGGCTTGCCAGACGCCGACTGATAATATAACTGCATGCCACACCAACCAGCAGCGTAATCAAAATTGTCAGTTTCAGCATCGCAAGAACCTGATTTCCAAATGCATAGAGATTTTTTTCCTCTACTGCACCGATCAGCATCCACTGTTCTTTTGAAAATGGCGCATTTTTGTTGTACAGTTCCAGCGGATATGCCGATACCATGTATTTCTTTTTGTCGGTCTTCATTTCATATATATTCTTTGAAAGCCGATTCAGAGTAAGTTCTTCACCCACTGTACCTTTCAGTGTTCCTTCTTTTGACGATACATCTACAGATTTTATATTTACAGTATCTGAGTCCAGATCTTCTCCTGTCTCAGCCAGAATATACGTACCTGTATTATTATTCTGAAGTTCCGTATATGGAATCATCGTCTCCAGATAAGTCGTAAGCATTTCCACACCTATGACACCATATACTGTTCCATCGTCCAGAATCAGCGGAACAGAATATGCCACCACTGAACGGTCATCTCCCGGCAGAGTATACGGTGTACTTGTCCAGCGTCCGTAATCCACTGCATTTAGCTGTCCACCATCCTTATATGCTGCCTGAAAAACAGGATAAAGAATTCCCTCAGTTTTGTTATTTTTGAATTTTATTCCCGGTGTCCAGCCCTTGTCCGTAGAAATCCCAAGAGACTTAACAAGCTGCACCGGCGAACGCTCAAGCAGAAGATCATGATTTCTTTCGGAAGCCGCTGTCATCGGATCCAGATCTCTGATATAAATTCCCTGCAACACAGAATCCGTCTCGCGTTCATCAAGATCATGTGTATTAAATATCACAAAAATACCATTGACCGACCTGTGGCGCAGCACATTGATAAGACTGTCACTGTTTTCTTCCATCAGAGATGCACAGGTCTTTTCATCAGAATCAAGTTTTTCAATATCCAGTCCTGATGCAATCCTGCTTTCTACAGCATTATTCAATATGCCGGATATAGACGACAGATTTTGATTTTCTACCATAGTGGTTTCCAGATAATTCTGTCTGTTTTCCACCTGTTTTTTCAGAATATCCACGGCATTCTGGTTAAGCTGTTTCCCTACATTTCCAAAGTACAACGTAGCCACTAAAAGGAACAGTTCTATTATCAACACAATCAGCATTGCCTTAAATATTGACTGAAAAATCGATTTTTCTTTTTTCCTCTGTTGATGCATCCGGAAAAATCCTCCTTCTCCAGTTTCAAAGCCTGTTACCCTTCATATGCCTGCAGTTTTGTCAGCGTATCTTCATACCATCTGTCAAAATATTCTTCTGTCAGAAATTCTTCAGTTGCCGCTTCCATCGTCTGTCCGGCATCAATTCTTTCCTGAACAGCCTTTCTGTCCGCATCTGCAAGATCACTCATCGAATATTCCAGTACTGAACGGGCATCCTGCCCGCCTTCAAATGCCGGTGTTGTATATAATTCATTGTTATTTACTGTTTCAACAGCTTTTGTCAGAACCTTATCCATAGATTTTGGAAGATCTGTTCCACCCTTTCTGATCTCAACCATATCGTTTGCTTTTTTGGTTACCGGAAGATATCCCGACCCAATAGAAAAGCTGGTATTGTTCTCCGGTTCTGTAAGATATTTCAAAAATTCAACGCTCGCTTCGATTTCTTCATCAGAGCCTTTCGTTACAACCATTCCGGCTCCCTGCTGTACTGCAACCTTTTTTCCTCCCTCAAACTCAGGCGGTGTAAGTACTTCCAGTTCAATATCATGTGATTCTGTGTCACTGGTCATTACCTGTATCGGGAAAAATGTGGCACTTGAAGTTGAACCCACATATGCCAGAATATTTCCTGTTTTAATATCATCACTGCGAAAACGACCGGATGCCACAAAATATCCTTTTACATATGGAACATAATAATTGTCCCAGAGTTTACGGACAATCTCTTTGTCAAAATTTAACGTCATCTTACCGTCTTTCACTTCAAAAAGATTTCCTCCAAGCTGTCTCGCACCTACAAACATATAATTTGCCATTGCATCTCTTCCAAACAGTGCCTTACCGTCATCTGGTTCTTCTGTCTGTTCATCTGTCCAGTTATAATATTTTTCTGAAGTCTCTACCAGCCCCTCTACGGTCTCCAGATCTGACTCGTCTGCACCGGTTGCCTCAGCAAATTTGTCCCAGTCCGTTTTATTCAGAAAAAGAAGTTCTGTAGATTTTGCAACCGGGAATATCTTAATACTGCCGTCACCGGAGAAATCACCTTCTTTTAAATAAGCATCTATATATTCATTTTTTTCTTCATCAGTCAGATAATCACTGAGATCGACCACCTGACCTGCCTGATCTAATTTATACGCAGTATCTGCATATGCAGAAAAAATATTCGGCATATCGGCCGCACCAACTTTTTCTTCGGCAGCATCCATTACATTTGATTCCAGGTCATTAACACTTCCCAGACTGGAACTTTCTACAATAATATTCTTTTCTTTACCTACGCTCTCATTAAAAGAATCTACCAGAGCATTAAATGCATCCAACTGTTCTCCGTTATAATAAGTCCATACCGTCAGGTTCACAGGTTCATCTGATTTTCCGGTCCCCACCCCGCATCCTGTAAGCATTCCTGCAAGCATTGCACCTCCGGTCAGTGCTGCAATTATTTTCTTCTGTTTCATCTTATCTCCTCTTCAGAACTTTCATATATCTTTACAATCATATAGCATTGCAGACACAACTTGATTTTATTGTACCATTTCATGAATATATCTTCAATAATGGGTTCCCTGTATTTTCTGCACAGAAAAAGGGGCTGCCGCACTAAGTGCAACAGCCCCGTCAGTCTTATTTCAGATATTTTTTATCTGTTCTTCCTTCTTTTTTCCTTAAGCAGAAGAATTACTGCTGCCATGGAAAGTAATGCCAGATACAGGTTGGCTTCTGTCGGTGCGGAATCTCCTGTCTTTACAGCTCCGGAAATTTCTGTAGCCCCGTGCTCAGACTCTGAGAGTCCCGGTTCTTTCTCATTCTGTGAAGAAGGCTTTCTTTCAGGCTTTTCTCCAGAATCATGATTCTGCTTCTGTCCCGGTTTTTCTTCAGATGGCTTTTCAGCCCGGTAGCTGTTGACATAATGAACCTCACCATATGTCGAACCTATATCTACATTGCCACTGACATGGATCAGAAGTGGATTGTCACTGTAACCTGTATGACCATTGGAACGGATCACCAGATTGCCGGATCTTACATCTTGTCCAAAGATGTCACCTCTCGCTATAATGTCAATGTTCTCTGCTGTCATTCCTCTGATTTCCATTTTGTCTGAAATATTATTCAGATAAATATCATCAGCTTTTGCTTTGATACTGTCCACATCTGTATTCATTCTGTTTTCCGGTGTACCCAGACTGCCATTGATCTCTGCTTCCAAATGTCCGCCGCTGATCATGGAATCTGCCGTTTTACCGGTCAGATCACCGTCAACTCTGATCTGTACAGTACCGTCTTCTTTCTTTCCGTGGATTTCATCCACAAGAAGATCTCTGTCATTTTCGAGATAAACATTATCTGCGCTTGCTTTGACTTCTGAAACACTGACACTGAATGGATTATCCGTTGTTCCGATGTCACCATTCGCTGCGGACAGATCTGCTCTTTTTGCTTTAACTGCCGGAGATTTTCCCGGAACATCTTTCAGATTTCCATCTACCCGGATCGTAACATCTCCGGTTCCGTTACTGCTGTTGATGTTGTCTACTGTAAGATCAGACGGTGATGTAAGAGAAACATCTCCTTCTGCTTTTATTTCAACAGTTCCATCAACTTTAACAGAGAGTCCATGGTCTTCTTTTCCTACTTCACCGTTGGATCTGATATCAAGATTTCCACCGGCGATAACCGTTGCAGTTTCCTCTTCCGCTTTCTTCTTAGCCTCTTCGTATGCAGCTTTTGCTTCCTTAAGTTCTTCCTCAGCTTTTCTTAATTTCTCTTTCAGTTGATTCAGTTCTTCTTCACTTGCTGCGTATTTCTGTCTGGCTTTTTCTGCTTCCTCATGAGCTTTTGCATAGTTTTCTTCTGCCGCGTTACGGGCTTCTTCTGCTTTTGCAAATTCTTCCCGTGCCACTTCAAGATCTTTTGCAAGTTTCTCAATGTCTCCGCTTTCCAGAAGTTCTTTTGCCGGCAGGAGTTCTTTCAGAAGTTCTTCTGCTTCCGCTTCTGTCAGCTCACCTTTTTCCAGTTTGGTCTGAATATCCTGGATTCTGTTCAGCATTTCTTCCACAGAACCTTCTGTATCCTTCAGATTCTGAAGCTGATCGCTCAGTTCAGATTTCTGTCCGTTCAGTTTGTCTCTGGAATTTTTCAGTTCTTCAAGCCGTTTCGTTTCTTCCGGTGTAGGATCTTCTTTTGCTTCCAACTCACTTATTTCCGCTTCGATGTCCTGAAGCGTCTGATCCGTGTCTGAAAGTTTCTTTTCAAGTTCTTTTTTAAGCTGATCTCTTGCTGCATCAACAGCTTTCTGAATCAGTTTCTCACGGTCTTTCTGAAGATTTTCCATATCCCGGATCTTCTGTTCCAGTTCAGCAGACTTATTCTGCGCTTCATCTTTTGCTTTTTCAGCTTCGGATTCTGCAGATTCTGCCTGATCTTTCTTATCACGAAGAGGTGGAAGAATCAGTTCTTCATGGACACGTTCATCTGTTTCTGCGGCATCTTTCTTCACCTGTGCTTTATCAACATCTGCTTTTGCATCTGCTGCTTTATCTGCCAGGTTTCCGTTTCCGTCGTATACACTTCCGTCTGCGTCCAGAACAAAATCTTTCTTTGTTTCTACCTGTTTCAGTGTAAGATCTCCGCTGATTTCACGGATCACTGCACTGTCTGCTTTTACAGTGAGAGTTCCATCTGTGGAGGTATCCACTTCGTATGGATTCTCTCTTGTTCCGACTTCATTTCCTGCGATCAGTGTGATATTCTTTGCAGTTACTGCTGCCGGTTCATCACCGCGGTCGCCTTCAAGAATGGAACCACCTGCTGTTATGGAAGCATTTTCTCCGGCTTTCACTGTTTCGGCCAGTACATCTCCACCAGCTTCAAGAGTAGCATCTTTTCCGGCTTTCACTGTATCAACAGTAATGTTTCCACCTGCTTTCGCAGTTACATTTCCAGGAGCGGTAAGCTCATCTGTGTAAAGGTTTCCTGCTGCTGCAAGAGTAAGATCTCCTCCGGCTTTCGGTTTCTCTACATACAGGTCACCGGTTCCGCCGTAAGACTTCTTATCGCTGGACAGTGTGAGGTCTTTTTCGGCTGAAGCATAAACCTTTCCGGTCTGGCTGTCAGTCTGTGCATCCAGGCTGTTCTTTGCCTCCAGTCTGATATCTTCGATCGCATCTACAAGAAGCTTTCCTCTGATATCAACTGTGATCGGATCTGTTTCTGTACCGATACGCTTACCTGTAAGGCTGCTGTTTCCGTTACCTGCTGTGATATTTACCAGTCCTGCTTCTTTCTGATCCTCTGATCTTCTGTCAAGAATATCGGAATCCATATCTGTCGCGATCTCTACAGTTCCTTTTGGTGCTGTGATCACACCGAGACCAATGTTTCCTTCTTTTTCCTTTATCTGGATATTTCCTTCTTCGGAAGATGCATTCAGAATGCCTTCTTTCTTTGCATCAAATACCCAGTTTCCGGTATAGTCCACATAGCCGGATACGGTAAATTCCGGTTCCCATACAGTAACTGTGATCGGATTTCCGTTTTCATCTACAGTTTCGCTATTTTTCTTCACCATGCTGAATGAAAGTTTCGGATCTTCAAGTTCTTCTCCGTCTTTTCCTGTCAGAATTTTATCAGATACCTGATATTCTTTCTGGATCAGGTCTGTCAGGAGGCCGCTGATATTTTTCTTTGCTTCCAGTGTAATGTTGTTTGCAGTTATATTGGCAATTTCTTCAGTCTCTGTACCATTCTGGTTAAGACCTATGATGCTTCCGCCGAGTGCTTTCACTGTTACATTGCCAAGTGCAATGTTTCCAGGGGTAAGGTCACTGCGGTTGGTCTCAATACGTCCGATATAAAGATCGCCGGCTTTCTGGATTACTGTAATATCTCCGTAATTGCTGATATTGATTCCATCAGTAGTTCCTGTAGAAGTACCGATTTCAACAACCATGGAAACCGGATCTTTCGGTATGCCTGTCGGGCGTCCCGATTCAGCCGCTTTTTTCAGCTGTTCCAGAATTTCTGCTTTCTTTTCTTCTGCAAGCTTCGCAAGTGCCTCTTCAACAGCCGCTCTCGCTGCTTCCAGTTCTTCTTCTGAACTGTCCTCAGACTCCAGAAGTTTTTTGTATGCCTCAAGTGCATCACTGATCTCTTCTGTATCCAGATCAACTCTGATATTAATCTGTCCGTCTTTGTCTTTTGGTTCAGAATTGTAATCTTCTGTCAGTCTGTAATGCTCTGCACCTCTGATAAAGGCATTTCTTACAGTAACGATCTTAAATGGTACATTTGATTCTGTTACATCAATCACCAGAGGAATTTCTCTGGATCCGATGTCTCCTCCGAAGGAGAAGGAAGAATCATTATGATAAACATCTTCGCCAAGAATAATTGTACTGGTCTTTTCTTTTCCGTCTTTCTGGATTTCTCCGAGAAGACTTCCTGAAAGATCAAGAACAACTTTGCCCTGTGCATTTAATGTTTCGCCAATAGTCAGGTTTCCTTTCTTCTGGTTTTTGTCTCTTGTTGTAACAAACAGTGATGCATGACTGCTGCCCGAAGAGGAAACATCTGCTTTTTTGACAGTTACGTTGCCGTCTGTGGCATTTACTTCTAATACAGCATTATCTTTGAGGCTTACATCATCCGTACGGATGTCTCCGTTTTCTGCTTTCAGCAGAATTTCCGACTGTGCATTTGCACTGACATTTCCCGTCTGAATATTTCCCTTTTTCGTTGTCAGCAGAATTTTTGACTGTTCACTTGCACTGACATTTCCCGTCCGGATATTTCCCTTTTTCGTTGTCAGCAGAATTTCTGACTGTGCATTTGCACTGACATCTCCGGAAACAATATCTCCGTCAACTGTGCTGACATCAAGTTTCGGCTTATCTGTACTGTGGGTTCCATTTACAAAGATACTGTCAAAGCTTACATTACCTTTGTTCAGAATTTTCAGAGTCATATTTGCATTGTCTCTGAATTCCATATTGGAAAATTCCACATTGCCTGTGCTGACTTTTATGTCTGCCAGTGCGTTGTCTTTGAGTACAGAATCTTTGAATAATACATTTCCATTGAAGTTCACATATGCGGTTCCTGTGAATTCGCCTTCATAAGAAATATTTCCTTCAGCATCCTCAACTGCTTCTCTGCGGAAGATCACATTTGTGGTTCCGTTTTCTTTTGAAGGTGTCACTTCCATCGGTTTTTCAGAGTCACCATATCTGGTGGTTCCTTCACCTTTGCTCAGAAGAACAAGCAGGTCGGAAACGATTTTGATTGTTTCCTGATCACCTTTTACCTTAACAGTTCCGTTCTTCGGACTGGTGATCTCAATGATCACTTCTCCGCCCTCAACTTTGCCCAGAATGAGGTCTGTGTCATCTTCAAGATCAGCATAGATTCTTGCTGTATCTGCTGTCAGGCTGGACAGATTACCATCAGAATCAATGGTGCTGTTATCTGTCATAATATAAATTGCTTTATTATTTCTGACTGACAGTGGGTGTTTCACTGTGTTATTCAGAATAGAAAGAAGTTTCTGTTTTCCGTTGCTTAAACCAAAACCTTTTTCTGTTCCGTTTGCATCATCACGTGCCAGCAGATAATCACCATCTGCTCCAACATATTTATACTTCTCATCTGTCTTTGTAAGCTCCACCAGTGTACCGTCTTCGCTGTAACCGAAGTAGTGTGCACTGTCATAGTTATACAGACTGTCTGCAGGTGGATCCTGATGAAGTCCGTAAATACTTGTGTAAACGTCCTGTGAAAGCTCCATCAGATAAGTTGCAGTTCCTTTTGAGATTGTTGTATTCAGTTTTCCGTTGCTGTCAACAGTATATTCTGAATATGCACGTTCTGTTGTGCCGTCCTTAGTTACTTCCACATACTGTGTGGATCCGTTTTCGGATTTTCCGGAAGAAATCTCATATACGCGGAAAGTTCCGTCTGGTTTCAGATATGCTGCGATCTGACCGGATTCATCCAGGAAAAGAATTGTTCCTATCGGAAGACCGGAAGCATTTTCCATTGCTTTATCTACAACCCTCAGGTAACGGTCAATGATTGCATATCCGTTGCTGTCACGTGAAGCAGCAAACTGTTCTGTCGCATTCTTGAAGTAAAGATATGCACTGTTACTGCTGTCAGTATCTGATTTCTCGATCGGGCTGATGATGATCGTTCCCGGTATATAACCGGTTACTTTTGTAAAGGAGATCGAACGGTTTACCCTTGTTTCAAATCTTGCGTCCCGCTTGCTGGTGTAAGCACCTCTTGCCAGACGTTCCGCTTCTTCATCAGTAAGATAAACATATCCGTTTACTACCTCTACAGTACCGATATCATCACTTGCTCCGATAAATAATCCGGATTTCTTTCTGTAATACAGACTTCCGTCAGTAAATCCGTCAACTCTGTACCGCTTTCTTCCTTCTGCATCTGTCACATCTGTTTCGAGTACATATACTCTGTCACTGGAAGTGTCATATGCATAATGTTTTTTGCCGCCAGCCATTGTGTAATAAGAAATAAGACTGATATCATATCTTCCGCTCAATTCTTCATTAATGGCTGCAATAAGGTCTTTATCGACCTGTGGATTCAGAATGACAACACCGTTCTGAATGTGACTTCTGATCATTCCTGCAAGTGTGGAACTGAATGCAGCTGTCACATCATCTCCGGTAAGCCAGCTTCCTGATCCGTCATTTTTCTGAAGAGAAAGGAATACCCTGGAGTAAACCAGATCTCCGTTCTCATCTTTTTTCTGCTGCATTCCAGGTGCGATCGCCACTGTTTCATTCATTCCAGGAGTACTTCCGGTATCTGTCGCATTTTCGTCCTTGCGGACTGCAACAAAACTGTAAGTCCCATCCGGGAACAGGGCAAGCACACGGTCAGTTATCAGCAGAATACCTTTTTCATCTCCGTCATTATCCAGGAAAGTTACAGTTTTATCAGTAGTCTTATAACCACCTTTTGTCTGATTTTTCAGTACCGTTACAGGTGCAGATAAAATGCGGATAAACAGGTTCTTCACTGTTTCATAAGCTGCATGTCTCTTCAAAAGCCAAATGCCTTCCTCTGCCTGATACCATTCACCGTTAGTCTGTTTCAGATCAAATGTGAACCAGTAGTCATTACCCAGCAGGTCTTTTCCTTTTACGTTTATTGTCCAGGTCTTTGTATCATCATCATATCTGTAATAGATATCTGAATCAGCGCTTTCCTGGTAAACTGTGTAGGAATCTGCTGCTTTCGTACCGTTCTGACTGTTTCCGGCTGTCGAAGATGTTACCTCACTGCCGATTTCCAGTGCTTTGTCACTGCTGCCTGCATTGATTTTCTCAGAAACAGAACCCTTCTCATTATAAACAGTTTCACTTACTTCTTTGTCGCCGTTATTTGTTTTCAGAGAAACCACAAACTTCCACGGTGTGTTATACGTTGTATATTCCAGAGTTTCGCCTGTGTAATTATATTTCTCTGTCTTTGTTGTCTTAGAAAGGGTTACAAGCACATCAACAATGATATTCGGTGTAACTTTTCCTTTCAGCTTAGCCATGATCGCATTGCGAATGGCATCTGCATATCCGGAAAGTTCTGTCTGTACACCGGCTCCTTTCAGTGCCGTTTCTACCATACTGGTGATGGCATTTTTGTTTCCAAGTGCATTTTTGACAGCTTTCTTTGCTTCTTTCAGTGACTGATTCAGTGATATTGTTTTTGCTTCCAGATCTGCTCTGTCATAAATGTATCCTTCCTTGAATTCATAATGACCGTCAGTTCCGGTTACATGTACCACATGGTATTTTGTTCTTCCTGCTTCCGTGATACTTTCAAGAAGAATCCAGCGTCCGTCTTTTGTCTCCATGATCGGTGTACCATTGACAACTGTATTTGTTCTTTCGTCCAGGAATACCTGCTTGTAGAAAACAACGATTCCATTCGGAAGCCGCCAGCCAAGTCCTTCTTCCAGACCTGATGACTCAATATAGGTTGTCGCACCATTCTGACCAATTTCCATATAGGCTGTGCCGTTTCTGAAAGTGATCTTCTGGTTAAATGTGTTTCCGTTCTCATTAATGGTAATGGTCAGATTTCCATTGGAATCTGTTTCCACCTTCATATTGGAGAGATCATAGATTCCGCCGCTGTAATCTTCAGATTTTTCATCATGAAGCCTGCCTATGATTCTTACAAGTTTCTTTGACACTCTGTCTACTACAACAGTTGCACCATTTGGAAGAAGATAAGTGTCATACTTCGATGTCTGAGATACAAGGTATGCATCTGAAACAAAAGTGATATCTTCGCTCATATTTACGAGCATTCCGTCATCTGTCAGCCAGAAATCTGTATTGTTGCCGTTTGCATCTTTGAGCTGTACTTTCTGGAAGGTTTTGCCCTTTGCGCCCGGCAGTGTCACAAAGTCCATTGCAGTTCTCGGAACAGAAATGAAGTAATCATCTGCTGAATCCGGTTTTCCTGCGCAAACCACCTTCGGTGCCTCAACACTTACATAAACAGTGCTGTTCTGACCTCCGATGATCTCTTTGAGATTGAGGGCTGCTTTTTCTCCGATGCCTTTCTTTGCATCATTCATCTGCTTCTGGGTCATCCACTCTCTTACCAGAGTAAGGCTGAGATAGATATCTCCGCCGGCTTTTACTTTGACTTCATTCGGACTTGCCGATTTTGCAGATACCATACCAGAGATTCCAGGATAACTGCTGATATCAAAGATATAGGCACGGAACGGATTCTTAACACCATCTCCGATTTTTCCTGCTCCGCTGATATACAGCTTGTTGGCTACTACAAATGCCTTTCCGGAAGTCTTAAGTGTTCCGCCATTCATCTCGATGGTAAGAACGCCTTCGCCCAGATCTGTTTCTATAGAACCTTTTCCATCCGCTTCAGAAGAGCTGTCTGCAAATGTAATATTTCCTTTTCCTTCTGTCCGGATGATAAGATTTGGTGTGTCTTCGCTGACCTGATAACTGAATCCGTCATTTCCTTCTGCTGATGTATCAATATCCGGTGCAAGAGCATTGGAATTTGACATCTGGATGTTTTTCAGAATCAGATTTTTGTCAGTGTGGTTTGTAATCTGTACATTTGGAAGATAGGAATTTGTAATGACCGTTCCTTTGCCGGAAATATTACCGACACCTGCTTCCAGTCTGAGACTTCCCACATCATTGTTATAAAGTTTCTTAACAGTAATTATATTTCCATCAGTTTCCAGGAACTTATCAGGCTTTTTCAAACTGTCTGTAAGGTCATTATCAAGTCCTGTATATGCGATCAGTCCGTCAAAAATATCTACAAACATTCCTGCTGCACCACCGCCTACATGAACAGTTCCGTTAAAGATGATATTTCCTGCATTTTTGAATTCACCGGCTTCTTTTGCTTCTGCATCCGAATAAAGAATAACTTCTACAAGTTTGTCAACCCATTCAACAACTTTTTTCACAATCTTTTTGATCAGTTTTCCGATCAGCGGGATCTTACAGATCTTATTTATGATCTTTGTTACAACTGTCTTTACCTTGGTCCATACATAATTGACCACGGTATTTGCAACTGCTGTTGCGTTGCGGCTGATGACCTGTGTGGTAAGTTCCGGAGCGTCTGCTCTTACAGAAATATTCTTTCCGGCAAGTTCTGCGTTGGAAGTTACATTTACATTTACATTATTACCTCCGGTCACTGTTGATGTTGCATATACGTGTCCGGTAAATCCAACTACTTCTGCATAAGATTCACTTCTGATATTCTGAGCTACTACAAGTGCCTCAACATTCAGATTTTCTGTTCCGCCGATCCATGCATTATCAACTCCCGTTGAAACATTGTTGTTTACATTTGAAGTTGCATAAGCCTCTGTTTTGGAACCTGCAGATGCAGTATAGGATTTTGCTTTTGCCAGGATTACCTGATTCTCAATATAAGCACCAATTGTGGTCACTTCACCGAGGATTCTGGTTTTTGCCCCGTTTTTACTGATGTTTGTAACTACTGTCACATTGCTGTTAATGTTTGCTTCACTCTTGTTGGAACCTGCCGCCGCTGCTGCTTTTCTGTAAGCATCCGCATAAAGATCGGTATTTGCAATGGCTTTGATATCAAGTGTTCCATATCTGGCATCAATGTTTCCACCGTTTCCTACAGTTGCAGTTACTGTGGAATTGTAATTGATCTCTGCTTTCGGTCCGCCGCCTGCATACACAGATCCGGAAGAACCGGTTGCAATGCTTTCAATGTGGCTTGTTTTGTCTTCTTCTGCGAGAAGTTCAATATTTCCGATCACAGAGGTAATATTTACATTATTACCTATTACAAGAGATGTTTTTCTTGTTATATTGTTTTTACTTTCTACAGAACAGTTAGTTCCTCCGCCATAGGCCGCATCCTGTATCTGTGTCTGTGCATTTGTTTTTGTAACAGCCTGCGCCTGAATGTTACCCCAGGCTTTCAGCACTGCACCGTCACCGATCTGTACAGATGAATTCTGGCTTTCCACAGTATTTTCTGCTCTGGATGCTCCACCTGCAACCAGTCCCGCACTAAACAGTTCCACATTTGAGGTTTCAGTGATCTTATCTGTTGCAAGAACAAAAATATCATTTGTGGATTCTGCTTTGCCAAGGATTGCTGCCCAGGTATCTGTCTTTCCGGCAATAGTTTTTACAAGAAATACACCAAGCTTCAGTGCTCCGATGCTCTTTGTTTCCGGAACCTTTGCCGTAATTGTCAGATTTGACTCTGCAGAGACTTTCAGACTGTGCACCGTATTTTCGTTTTCAGTTACTCCGTTGGCATATACTTCTGAATCTCTGCCAACATATGCTTTTGTTACTTTGCCGTTTGTGCCTTTGGCTGCTGTAGCTGTAACAATCACTGCATTTCCGTTTACAAGGCTGACCGTCACTCCCGGAACTGCTCCTGTTGCTGTTACTTCTGCTGTTCCATTTGCAAGGATATCAACCTTAAGTGCTCTGACAATGCTTGCGCCTGTCACATAAGCTTCTACGCTGTCATTAGAATCAGTGTAAACATTTACAATGTTCATTTCTGCCAGTGAAAGGCTGAAGTTCGGAGCAAGTGCCTGTGCATCTGTCTTTGATGAGGTATTTGCACTGATGGAAGCTTTTCCTCTTGCTGCTTCAAGAACTCCATTATTCACATAAGCGATATTTACGGATTCTGCCTTTGCAGTTGCTGAAGATGCCTTTCCGTCAATACCGGAAACACTGACACCTTTTTTGGCACTGTTTCCACCGATCACACCTGATGCATTTACATTCAGTACTGATTCTACAGTAATGCTTCCATTTTCGGAAACAATTCCTGTATAACCGGCTGAATTTTTGCCTGCGCCTTCGATATAAGCTTTCTGTTCTGCTTTTACTTCGGAAGTTACAACATTGACTGCCACTGCCACTTTGCTGATCTCGATCACAGCTCCGTCGATTCTTGCACTGGAGTCTGCATTTCCCGTTACTTTTACATTTACATTGCCTTTTGCCGAAATATTCAGTTTTCCGCTGATGTAAGCGTATGCCTTTGTGCTTGTTTCTGCAATTGCAACGTTTACACCGGCTTTATAGTAAGCTACTGTGATTCCGCCTGCTGCAGGTACAAGTTTTACTTTGGAATTTCCCTTCCATGTATTGGTAACATCTACATTACCGTCTGCACTGACAGTTCCGTTTCCACTTAAGATTGATTCAAATGTGCCTTTTGCATAAGCGTATCCGGTCATAAGACCTGCGCTTATAAAGTTTACCGGATCCAGATTGTTTACGGTCACTGTTGCCACAGAATCTGCTTTGTTGTTTACTTTGATATTTCCGGATACTCTGAGGTTATTTACATCTACTTTCGCTCTTGATACTGCATCTGCTGTTGCAACAGCTGCATTTGCTGTAATACTTACTGCTGCTGCGGACGCACTGAAGATAAATGCCTGTGCCATAGAATCCGGAGTGATTGTCTTCGTGAATTTCTTTGCTGTGTCGATCACTACAGTAACAGGGTCTTTGCGCTTCGTAGTCTCACTGTTATTCTGCACAGATTCTACAGTAAGGCTTCCTGCACTTACGGAAATGTTTCCGTCAAGAAGTGCTTCCTGGATGCTTGACAGAGTTGCCCATGCCATGGATACGTTTGCCGCAATACCGGCAACCGCTGCATTTAATACAATTCCGTAAGCCTTTGTTCTGCCATCTGCACGAACCTTCAGTTCTTTTTCTGCGATAAGACTGCCGGATGTGCCGCCTGCCTGTGCTCTGTTTACAGAACTGTTGAGAGCCACTGCAAAATTCAGTGCCACTGCTGTTCCGCCTGCTGCACCTGTAATCACAGTTGCAAGTGCTTCTGTGTCATACGGATTTACTTCGGTTCCTGCAAGTACAGAGATATTTGCTGCTTTCACAGTTCCGCCTGTTACATCAATAAGCGCAATGTTTTCGCTCTTTATCTGTGCTACTGCCACTGAAGCACCAACAGCTACAGAACCTGCAACTACTGAAGTAATGTATACGGTGGTGTTTCCATTCATGGCTGCTTCTACAGTCAGGTCACCTGTTGCTGTCACGTTTGCCTTATTTACTGCCGCATAGCTCTTCGCACGGTTAAATCCGAGTGCTACTGCACCATTTACCGCAATCCCACCTGCTGCAAGACCAAGGCTGGTCACTTTTGTCGAACCGTCAACTGTGTTTCTGACATCTGCGGAAGATACCGTAATCTGGCCACATACATCAGATTTTGAAGTTTCAATGATATCTCCATTCGGAGTGATTCCGATATATGTCATGGATACCGGACGGTTAACTGCTACTGCCACAGATACTCCCACACCTGCGAGTCCACCGGCTGCACTGACTATGATTGCCTTTGCATCTGCTTTCAGATAACCTTTCATGTCAATCTTTGCGGACGGAGCATTGATGCTGACTCCCTGACCTATAAATGCATCAAATCTGCTGCGGTTAACTGCTACTGCTGTAGTTGTAGAAGCGCCCACTGCACCGGCACTTGCCGCAGTTGCTGCTGCTGTTGCATTTGTGGTTCCGTCTGTACTGACTTTAATAGTTCCTGAAATATTTTCCAGTTTTGCTCTTCCGCTTATGGAAGCTTCTGTTTTTGATTCAAAATCTGTAACTGCAACTGATCCGCTTACACCTGCAATACCGCCTGCTGCTGCCAGAGTAATGGTGAGCACGGTTCCGTACTGAGTTTCTGCTGTTACGGTTACATTTTCTGCTTTTACAATGTTACCTGCCATTCTGGCATAGGTCTTATTCATCAGGTTCAGTGAAGCTACTGTTACAGATACACCTGCAATACCGCCACTTCCTGTTACACCGATCACAAGGATTGTAGATTTGTCACTTGTTGCTGCTACATTGTCAGGATCAGATTCTTTTACTTTGTCATTCAGCACTTTGCTTCCGTCTGTGTCTTTTGCCGCGTCATATTTCAGTTCGGCTTTGGTCTGCTCGGAAGAACCGGAAACTGCTTTGACAATAACATCTTTTCCTGCTGAGATAATAACATTGTCTTCCACAACAGCCTGAACATTGGAGTAAAGAACTGCTACGGAAACGCCTGCGCCAACGCCTGCATAAAGACCGGCTGCCAGTGTACCGCTTGCCATATAAGCACTTAAGCTGTCACCGGAAACTACTTCCACATTACGTCCGGCTGTCAGAGTTGTTCCTTCTGTTCCACCACGGACAACAGCTGTTGTGGAATCTTTCAGCTCTGTTCCGTTTACAACGGCACCTTTTGTGCCTTCTTTCCTGATCGTATCTGCTGCGCTGTCGTATGCTTTATCATTCATGTTGGAGCTGCTGCTCTCATCATTATCCTTTTTGGAGGTATCCTGACCATACTTATCATAATCAAGAGCTCCATTTCCGTTTGCGGTATTTTCTGCGGAAGATCCGTCCCCTTTCAGAAGATCATCGAGATTATCTTCCGGTTTTGATGAAAGAGCTTCTTTGTGAGCCTGTGCAAAAACAGCATCTGTCTGAGTCTGCGGATTCATGGATCCGTATTCTTTTCCGTCTTTGTTATTGGTAACATAAATGGCATTGTGCGCATCATCTGTAAGAAGGCTTCCTGCCACGATCACCATAACAGAACCGGATACACCGGCCTGACCTGCACCTGCTGTAAATACATAGCCCTGAACCAGACGGTCGGATTTCGCCTGAATGATGATATCTCTTCCTGCGTTTATGGTATTTCCTTCTCCGATCTCGGCACTGACTGTATTATAGGAAACCGTTGTCAGTACACTGACTGCCACTGCTGCCACACCGGAAGCGGAAATTGTTCCCACTACTGCGATCAGTTTGTAATCATCATCTGCTTTTACGGAAACGTCTGCTGTAGTTCCTTTTGCATGGATCAGAACATTTTTCTCTGTGTATGCTTTCGTAACAACCTTTGTTACGACCACATCCAGTGTTCCTCCTACAGATACGGTTCCGCTGCCTGCTGCACCTGCTGCATCTGCTGTGACAAATTCTTTTGAATCTGCCAGAATATCTACAGCACCTGCTGCATAGATTCTGCTGTTTTCTTTTACATAAGCTAACGTTTCATTATAGAAGTAAGTAATAACTGCAACTGCTGTCACACCTGCGGTTCCGCCAATTCCTGCTGCCGCTGCAAGATTGTAGAGGCTGCTGTCGGAGTTTGCAGATACTTTCACGGACTGTACAGGATTATTTATATCTCCTGTAGTTCCGCCAAGAGCAGAAGTTACATAATTCTGGAATACCAGTGCATTGGCACCGCCTGCCACACCTACACTTCCTCCCGCTGCAAAGTTCACAGCCAGAAGCCAGAGATTATCTTTTGCATCTGCGATCACCTGTACTTTTCCAGGTGCCAGGATCTTATGTTCTTTTGCTGTTTCAGCCGTTACATTTTTGTTGAATACCAGTGCCACTACTGTTGCACCCACACCTACACTTCCTGCTGCTGACAGTGCACCTGCCAGATTCAGAAGTTCCGTATCATCATGAGCCTCAATATAGACTCCGGGGAGAGGGTCGGTATCGTTTGTGGACGAACCGGCAGCTTTTTTTACAGAAATGGTCACATGTTCTCTTGATGTTGCTTTTACTGTGTTTCTTACAACCAGTGTATTAATTACACCGGTTATGGCATTGCTTCCGCCCGCACCTGCTGATACAGATACCATAACTACATCCTCATTTCCGTTTGCAAAAATGATGATACCGCGTCTGCGTTCATTACGGTTCGGAATCCTGATGCCATTTGAGGAAGTCTGTACTGCCGGTGTTGCAGTTGTCATGAGCTCTGTCCATGTTCCTGCATGAGCCTGAATATCATTTTTCAGGATTGCTGTATTAATGGAAGCGCCTGCTGCATTTGCTCCTGCGGCTGCAAGACCGCCTGCGATGATATAGATATCAGAATCTGCTGCTGCAATGATTCCGATACTGTCACCTGCTGTGATTCTGGAATGAGAAGTTTTTGTTCCATTTTCCACTTCTGCAAGGATAGTGCTGTTGTTTACGATCACAGGAACCACACCTGTCAGTGCATTACTTCCTGCCGCACCTGCTGCCATGATCACGAGAAGAACTGCTTCGTCACCGGTTGCCTGAACCAGTACGCTTCCCTCTTCTGCCGTGATACTGGAAGGAGCAGCTACAGTTGCCAGAACTTTTCTGTTCAGGACATTTACGCTCACTGTTGCACCTACTGCATTCTGGGATGCTCCGCTTACAGAAGCATTGATCTGGAAAAGTTTTGATACTGCTGTTGCCAGAATCTGTACATCTTTCTTTGCGTAAATTGTTACTTTACCGATATCTGCAACTGTTTTTGAACCAGATACCAGAACACTGAGTACGCCTGCAGCACCGGTGCCGCCAAGAGCAGCGCTTGCACTTGCCAGTACACTGATCAGTTTTTCTTTTGTATCTGCATTCAGGACAACAGAACCTTTTTCACTGCGAATTGTTGTTCCGTCATTTACAGTTACATTTGCTTCTGTTCCGTTTACTGTTACATTCAGTGTTCCACCTGCTGCTGTCCTGCTTCCGGATACGGCTGCGCTGGCTGCGATCAGGTAAAGTTCACTGTTCTGCAGAGCTTTTACAGTTACATTACCATCAGCAGTAATTGATACCTGCTTTCCGATAAGTGCATTGCTTCTGTTCTTCATGACAATTGCACCAAGATTTCCGCCAATTGCATTGCTGCTGCTTCCTGCAGCTGCAACTGTGATTACCAGTACATTTGCTGAAGATTCAGCTCTCTGTGTATAGTTTCCGCCTGTAGTACGGATAACTGTTCCGTCAGAAACATCTGTGTTTACTTTGTCCTCGTTATACAGGAAGCTTAATGTCAGGCCTGCTCCGACGTTGGACTGGCTGGCAGAAAGTGAACCTGCAATGATTCGGACATTTGATTTGTTGACAGCTTCTACAAGTGCATCACCAGTCAGAATGATCTGTACATTCTTTCCGATAATGGCCTGTGTATCATTAAAGAAAAATACCATGGCAAGAGAGCCGGCTCCTGAGAAACTTCCTTTTCCGCCTGATACAGCGCCGGAAATTGCTTCTGCATAATAGTTCACAGAGCTTAAGAAATTCAGAAGGTCGATTCCTTCAAGGATCGTATCTGTACTGAGATTGATTTCTACAGAATAAGAAGATTCTGATTTATTACCATTTCTGGTAAGATGAATAATTCCTTTCTGTGAATCCGGAATCTTTGCATCGCCTTCACTTCTCGTGATAAGACTTTCAAGTCCCACCGGAAGTTCGTAATCGGAATCAGATACTTTTTCTTTCAATGCCTGTACTTTAAGTGATGCAGCTGTAATCTTCACATTGTCCATTATCTGAGCAAGGATCTGATTATAGCCGTAGATGAATGCATAAGATGCACCCACACCAACTTTGGCACCTCTTGTTGCAACGGAATATCCACCTGCACGTACTGCAAGTTTGCTCTTGTCTTTTGCTGTGATCTCTACATCACCGCCTCTGATCTCAGAGCTGTTTCCTACAGTAGATCTTGTTTCTGCTCTTGAAACAAGAACAGATACTGCTCCTGCAATTGCTGCATCGGCCGTTCCTGTTACAGAACCTGCAAGAGCCTGCGCACCAAGATATCCTTTATATTTGCCATCCATGTTCTGAGAAAGTTCAGATGCAATGATCACTTTATCTTTGCCTTCTACAGTAACAGGAGTTGTCTCGCCTGCTGTGACGATTGCCTTATTGTTATTTACAGAAACAGCTACTCCCATTGCAAGAGAGAATTTTGCCCGGCCCAGAGTCATGGTTGCACCACTTCCAAGTGTGCGGAAATTGCCATCATTGTCTGCAAGCATTTCAAGTACCCTGCCTGCTGTGATATTTCCGCTTACAGAAGTCTGTGCCATATGTCCGGTAATATTCAGTCCGACTGCTGCCGCTGCCTGGATGGATTTTTTACCAGGAGCATTCATGTTCATGGTACTTCCACCCTTACCGGAAGTGTTTGCCTGTGCCTGATCATTTGCTTCTTTTGAAGCATCCCCTACCTTGGAACCGGAACCTGTATCTTCTGTTGCAACGCCCTGAGATCTCAGTGCATTTGCAGAAAGTGACAGATTATTGTTGGTCTTTCCGGCAGTTGCTCCACTCTGATTACTGCTGTTGCTGTTTGCATCCAGTTTGCCGTTGATTTTGCTGGCTGTCTGGTTGTCTGTGTTGTCTTTTTCTGCTTCAAGTCCTTCGTAATCCCCGCTCATGATCTTATTGGCATTTTCTTCTGTCACTTCTTTTGCATTTTTGAATTTTGCCAGATAACGGGAAATATCTGCACCGATGGCTGTTGCCAGAGCCTTACTGTCATCTTCATTGTAAGTATAGCTCTTAAGTGATGCATTTCCGGAAATAATTCCTGTTCCTTCAAAAAGTGCCTTTACATCAGAATCAGCGATGTTGATCGCAACTGCTGCACCGACTGCAGTCTCATTACCTGCTGCAAATCCGCTGGCCTGAGTAAGAGATTTACCTTTTGAAGCTGCTTCCAGGATAAAATCTCCAAGTGCTTTAAGGACTGTATCTTTTTTCACATAGGACTTAACATTAATATCTGTCAGTCCGATTGCTACAGATGCATCTACTGAAACATCCTTTGTCTTCGTATCATTGGCTTTGTCACCACTGATCGGATCTGTACCGGATACAGATGCGGTTGTACGATCATGCTCTGCACCTGCTTTTACCTCTACAGATTTTCCGGTTACTTTGCGTGATGAGCCAATTCCGGCTTCTACTGTTACATTAATTACATCGAGTGCAAATGAAGCACCCACACCGATGGTCTTTCCGTTTCCGGTCTTCGCCGGTGCTGTAACGGTTCCTGCCGGTACCGGTTCAAATGTCGCTTCGATTGAGACATCAAAATCCGGCATATAGAATGCATACACATTGTTGCCTCTGTTTTCAAAGGTTACGATCTTTTTGACAACTTTCTTTCCATCTGATGTATAGACAAATACAAGTGAGCCTTCCTTCAGCTGCATTCCATCTGCCGGAACTACGCGGACAAGTACTCTGTCTTCAAATTTTGCTTTGGAGAAATCTTTGCTTTCTCCGTTTTTGGATGGTGTTGTCACAAAAAGATTTCCAACTGCACCGTTTACGTTTCCGGACGGATTCAGCGGGCGGATCACGATATCGTGGAGCTTTGACGGATCCTCTTCCACTGTGGAATCACTCTCTGTCCCGGAATTGCCTCCGGAAAGGTTTTTGTCTGCCTTTCCATCGTTTCCTACTGCTGCACTGCCAGTTGTAGATTCACTCTGTCTTGCATCTGCATTTATAATGATATCACCGGTTGCCGTAATTACATTTGCAGAATCACCGATGTAAGCTTTTGTTGTACCGTTGATCACTGCGATTGCCACGCTGCCTGCCACACCGACATTTGATGCGCCTGCACCGGAAACCGCTTCTGTAACAAATACATTGGAAGGATTTTTTTCAACTTCCTTCACATCTACATCCAGCCAGGTAAAAAGTCCATCAAGTGCGGCTGTTGTCAGTACTCTGCCAAGCTCACTTAATGTTGTCTTTGCATTGGTCTTCAGAGTTTCAGTGATATTTGAACCAATCAGTTCTCTGAATTTGAGAAGATTTTCCGGGTTGTTTCGGATATCCTCCAGTTTCATTCCTTCCAGAGGAGTTCCTTTTAACATGGTTGTCTTTGCAACCGTGACTACCTGATCTGCGGTTCCTGCCAGAAGACCTGTAAGTTTTTCTGTATTTTCTTCACCGATCAGATCTTTGAGTCCCATCTTGTCTGCTGCCTCTGTTACAAGACCTGTTACAAGATTTTTAACCCATTTATCTTCTGTTTCTTCATCTTCTGTTTCTTTATCTTCTTTACTTTCCTTTTCAGGCATCTGTGCGAGAACTTTAAGGGTTCCGGCCTTTATTGCTGCCTGATCAATATAAGCTTCATTAATATAGGAAACGATATTTAATGCCACAGCTGCTCCGATGCCGGTTTTGGCCTGAGTAGCTGATGCATTTGCATAAATTTCTGCTGTCGTCTGACCGATAGAAGATACTTCCAGCTCATTTTCTGCTTCTACTGCAATATTACCCTCGATTGCTGCAATACTGCTGTTCTTCATAATATTGAGGTTGAAAGCGGCTGCTATCTGTACATTACCTTCACTGGTCTGTGAAGTCTGACGGTTTTCTGTCAGATTGCTGATCATACCCGGTTTCAGATTACTGTTGCCGGTTTTTCCTGCAATCTTAGATGCTCCGCCAATACTCTTGTCTGCCTGTTTGTCCGTTTCTCCTTTTTGCGAGGCACTCTCCCCGGAGTCATCGCCGGAAGATCCGCCCGATTCCCCACCGGAACCCTTGTCGGATGAATTGGACTGTGCTCCATTTGAGCCGGCTCTTGCAGTTGATTTCAATTTACTGATACCTTCTGCAAAAACTTTTATGTTATTTGCTTTTACGCTTCTTCTGAGACCTGATCTGGAACTGTCATTATAGACAGTGATCACCGGAGCAGCTCCGATGCCGACTGATCCTCCTGCTGCTGCCGCATCGGCTGCAACCTGACGATCGATCACGCTGTCTGAAGAAACTGTCAGATCATTTCTTATCTGCCATTGAGAACCGTTTTCCAAATCTACATTTCCAATGTACGCTTCTGAACGCATTCCTGATATGTTCAGTGCCAGTACCGGACTTACTGATATTCCACCTGCGCTTCCTGCTTTTGCAGTAACACGTTCTTCCGCAGAATGATCTGATTTGACTGTTACGGAATCCAGTTTTACAGTGTCTTTAATATAGGAAGGTTTTCCTTCACCTGTAACAGGATCTGCAACAATAGAGTCTGTACCTCTTACTGTTGTATTGTCTTCCATTCCAGAAATAACATCCACACCTGTAACAGCAACTGCAATTCCGGCACCTATGCCGACTTTGCCTGCCTTGTCATTTTTGGATGCATCTGCTATTGTATGGAAACGTTCTGCTGAAGATGCAGTTACATTTAATTTTGCATCGTCTTTCAGGGTAACGACTGCATCTTTCAGAATAAGAGCTGTCGTTCTGGCTGATACAACATGAACTGTGACTGATCCGCCGAGTCCGATCGATCCTTCAGAATATCCTCCATAGGATTCTGCGATCGATGTGATCGGTGAATTCTTACTTCCGGATACTGCTAAAACATTCAGAGAACCTGCCGTGATATTTCCTTTTTTGATGTAAGCATTGTTGCTGTGCTTTGTATAAGATACATTGACACCCACACCAAGTGACAGAGCCTTCTTCGGCTGTTCTACAGTACCCTCTGTGAATTTTGCAAGAATGGTGATCTCTGCATTATTGCCCAGATCAGTTGGAACTGTAAAACGGTAAGCACCGTTTTCATCTGCAATAAGATCAACCAGTTCATTGACTTCTTCTGCTCCGGACTTTTTGGTAATCATTGCTTTCAGTGAATTTGCAACAAGTGAATAACCTGCGTCCGGTGTTACATTGACTGTGATCACATCGCCCTGATCAACTCTGCCCGGAACTGAAACTGTTCCGCCGGCTTTCGTTGAGGAAGCTTTTGTCACATCAACTTTTACTTCGTATTTTTTCTGTGTTGTGCCGTCTACAGTTACGAGAATGATCATACCATCTTTCAGGGTTACTCCTTCCGGAAGTACGAAAGTACCTGTTGCAGCATCATAGCTAAGTTCACCATATGTATCAGAATAATCCAGAGAACGGTCGTCCTGTTCGCTGAACAGGGATTCATATCCGTATTCAACTTTTACGTTTCCCGGATTCTGTCCTGCTATGGAACTTGTAATTTTAACAGTTTCTCCTGCATCCGCTCTTTGTTTGTCTGCAGCTGCGCTGCCGTTGATCACGATGGCATATCCTTTTTCGATGAAAACAGCCTTCAGGGTAATATTCCTTCCAGGCATTTTCAGTGTCCAGGTTCCATCTGCATTGGCTTTCAGTTCTACGGTGTTATTTTCTTCTGTTCCGTTTTCGGTTGTATCAAAGTAATATACTTTTGAAACCTTATAACCGTTGGCTGCTGTTATGTTGAGTACAACAGTATCACCGGTCTTCGGTGCGGAAGAAGAAGTGATAAGCGTTCCTTTGGAAGAATCTGTACCTGCAATTGTAATATTGTGTACATCGCCTTCAAAAGCTGCTCTGATTACCAGTTCTGTTCCCTCGGCCATATCCTCCGGAATTGTAAAATAATAATTTCCTGTCTTTCCGTCATAACTCAGACTTCCTGTTTCTGATGTCATGCGCGGATTTCCCTTATTATCAGTTATTACATTTCCCTGTGCATCTTTCATTACCTTCTGATAAGTAAATACAAGGGAGCTGTCTGTAAGCTTATAGCCTTCTCTTGCAGTTACTGCTACAGCCACTTTATCTCCTGACTGAGGTGTCTGGTTATTAGATTTGAATGAGATTGTTCCGTTTGTTGTTGCCGCTATGCGAACATTTCCATGTCTCTGTTCACCGGTGATTTCTCCGTCATTATCTTCTGTTTCTCCTGTTGCCGGGTTTGTAGGAGTAATCTGTCCTGCGGAAGATTCATCAAAATTGGAACCATCTGCATTTGAATGTGCATATGTATCTGCAGTTGCTGTTACGCTCAGTTCACCGCCGGCTGTCACATCACCATCTGTATCAATGAATGCATCATTTCTGTTGAAGACGATGTTAATGGCAAGTGCTCCGGTTGCCTGTGAAGAAGAGGTGCTGCCTTTTCCGGTTGTGTCTGCTGTACCTTTTTCAAAATCCGCTTTAAATTCCAGTACTGTTCCGACTTTCAGTTCAGGCATCGTAAATATATATGTCCCTGCGCTGTTCTTCGGTACTGTATAAGTGATTTTCTTTCCTGCTGCATTGGTATAGATTGCTTTCAGACTTCCGTCTTTCAGCTTCATACCCTCTGCCGGATTTACAGTCAGTTTAATTGTATCGCCTGTGTTTGCTTTCACATGGTCTGAAAGAATGGCACCTTCCAGTTTTCCTGTAAGGGATTTTTTCTCATAGTTCTTAATATCGAACTGTCCGATTCTGGTCGGCTGTGCCGATGTCGGTGTGTCTTCCCTTGCACCGCCTGTTCCTTCATCAAAAAGATCGCCCAATCCCAGATCATCATCATCGTCCTCATCAAACAGATCGCCTACATTTGTATTTTCTGATCCACTCTGCTCATCTTTTTCGAATACCGCAACGAGAATTACTTCTGATGCAGGCATCTCAAAAGTATAGGTTCCAGATGATATATCAACAGTTTTGGTAACATAAGAAGATGATCCTGCCGGAAGATAGGTATAAGTCAGGCCTTTAAGTTTATAACCTGTATTAGGTACTGCCTTTACTGTGACTTTCTGTCCTACTTCTGCTCTTGACGGTGCAGAAACTGTGCCGTGTTCATTTTCCTGTGAAGTGATGGTATTTCCGCTGCTTCCTTCAATTCTGCCAAGCGCACTGTTTAATTTCCCGATTGCTGAATTTTTTGTTTCCTCTGCGTTTGCTGAAAGCTTTGTGGTAACGCCCTTAAGCAGAGCTGTGATCTTATCTTTGACTCCTCCTACTGTCTGACTTTCCTGAGAATTCTGTTCTTTGGAGCCACCAACGGAAACTGCCTGTGTATCTACTTTTTCGGATGACTGAGAATTAATGGTGATGTTACCGTTCACCGCACTCAAACTTCCGTTTCCTGTCAGAGATGCATCTACATCCTGAATCACTACTGACGCTGCGAAAAATCCGCCATATTTATTGGAAAGACTACCACTTCCGGTAGGAGTACTGCTGCCGCTTTTCGGATTTACCGCACTGCCTGAGGTCTCTGGTGTCTTGTTCGTCGACTTTGTAGTCACTGTTGAACTGCCTTTTGCATTCAGACCGATATTTCCGTTTCCGGAAATGATCTTACCAAGGACCTGAACATGAGAATCGTTCACTACTACAGATAAAGCAAGTGATATAGGCAGTGCGCCTACAGTCGAAAGAGTAGTGAGTGTGACATCACTTATGGAAGAAAGCTTTACATCTCCTCCTGCTGTGATGACTGAGTCTTTACCTGTTTCCACTCTGGCTTCTGATACAAGGATACCTGCTGCCAGTGGGATGTAATATTTTGCAAGGGTTTCGTTAGAAGCTGCAACATTTACTGTGGAAGAAGCTGTTGCTTCTACAGCGCCACCTGCTTCTATGTTGCCGAGAATACTGATTACAGCATTTCCGATCTTGACATTAATGATATTCGCTCCTTCTACAAAAGGAACCAGATTATTTTTCTGGCTGCTGACTGCTTTCATTACTACAGAGCCACCAGCTTTTATGTTACTTCCTTTTTCAAGGATGATTTTTGCATTTGTTACAATATCCATAACAGAAGCATCCATTTCATCTCCGAGGGAGATTTTGTCTGAGATACTTCCCGGAAGCGGATTGTCTGTGCTGACAAGCGTATCATCGTCGCCTGCCTCGATCATAACATTCACAGCTTCTATACTATCTTTTACAGTAATGACCTGTCCTTTCAGTCGGACATTCATTTCTGCTGCCTGGATTTTCTGGATCATCAGATTTTTACTGCTGACGATAAGGGAGTCCATAAATCCCTTTCCTTTAACAATAAGTGAAACAGCTTCATCATTTTCAGGATTATATACAAAATCACTGAAGCTTATATTTCCTGCATCATAGATACCGGATTTCAGATCTGTTTTTTTGATCTCGATCTGTTTTTTGTTTGTCAGTTCATCTGTAAATGCGGTAATGCCTTTTGTAAATATCTTCAAAAGTTTTCCGGCACTGTTTGTCAGCGTAAAAGAAGCTTCCTGCTTCGCACTGTCATAATTTCCTGTCGGGTTGCTGTTCTTCTTAAGATCACCTGTAAGATGAATTCTGCCTCCATCCTGATCATTGATATTTACTGTAGTTCCTGTAGAAACATCTACTGTATAAACGTCACTGCCGCCTCCGCCATCCAGATCAACTTTCTGATTTTCTCCGCCTTTTCCTTTAACGCGGATATTGTCCTGACCATCACCGGATATTACTTCCAGACTCGAGTCTTCCAGTTCAACCTGAATATTATCATCTTTTGCTGTACCGTAAACAGTTGTTGTTGCTTTCTTTGATGTGATCGTTGTATTCAGCGAATAATATAAACCGGAAAGTACTACATTGATTCCATCAATAATGATATTGCCGTTTACTTTCGCTCCGCCGCCTGCGCCACTGTTAATGGTTGATTTGTCGATCACATCACCGACCGATGGTTCTTTGAAAGAATTTTTTGCGAGGATATAAAGAGTTTTAAATAAACCCGGAGTTTTGTCCGATCCCCAGGAGATATTGATATCTCCATCATATTCGCCGTCATCCACAACAATCGTAATATCTGTAATGCCAGCTTTTTCCTTTGCTGATTTGAGTGCTACATCAACAGCCTTCTGAATAGCATTTCTGCTGTCTTTGTTCTCTTCTGATGCCGGAGCATCATTTTTGAAAACTTCCTGTCCTGCTGTATTCGTGCCACCTGTAATCTGTTCTGCAATCTGAGCACTGCCTTCTTTTATTTCTTCAGGAAGTGATGTATCTACATCATCTTCTCCTGTTACTGCAGAATCTTCTTCTCCGGCTGCCTGTACTGCCGTCGGAGCCGGTTCTTCTGTCGCCGGGGCCGGGGCTGGTTCTTCTACCACCGGAGCTGGGGCTGGTTCTTCTACCACCGGAGCCGGGGCTGGTTCTTCTGCTGCCGGGGCTGGAGCTGGTTCTTCCACCACCGGGACTGGGGCCGGTTCTTCTGCCATGCCGACAGGTTCCTGTTCTTCCTGCACTTCAGCCGCACTTTCTTCAGCAGCCAGTACTGTAAACGAGCCACCTGCACACAGAGACATTGCCAGAACAAATGTCAGTGTTTTTTTCTTTATGCTGTGCAGTTTCATCTATACACCTCCTTTCCCTTTTTTTATTTGGTTTCGTCTGTTTTTGAACTGACATCTTCTGTCTGAATGCTGTCAGATTTTCCTGATTTCAGCATGTCGAGAAGTTCTTCTGCTGCCTCTGTCAGTTCCGGATAATCGTTGTTCTCTACGACTTTCCGTAGATCTTCTGTCGCATCTTCCTGTCTGTTCAATCCAAGTGCCGCAATTCCTCTGTTGTAATAAAGCATCGTATTACTTTCTTTTTTCTGTTCACCTCCCGTTTCCTGTGCATTGGTCAACCCGTATTTCATCGCTTTCTGAAAATCATCGTAAGCCTTCTGATATTCTTCAAGTGTAAGCTCACTGACTCCTCTGTAAAAATACAGATCACCGCTTTTTTTGTACTGATCTGTCGCCAGTAGTTCCGTAATATAAGAAATACTGTCCTGAAATTTTTCTTCTTTAAGACTGGCCACTGCCATAAGATAAGTCAGCGTTGTATGATAAACATCTTCTGCTCCCTTTTCTTCAGCCAGTTCTGCGTATTTCAGAACCTCTTTATAATCTTCAAGATAATTCTCACAAAAAGCAAGATGCACATAACAAAGAGCTTCGTCTTTATATCCATGAGCAAGAGCTTCCAGAAGATCATCCTTTGCCTGACTGTAATCTTCTTTCTGTATACTGCACACAGATCTCATAAAGTAATAATATCCTTCTTCACTCCGGTCCAGATTTATAAGCTCTGTACAGCCCTCCATAGCTTCATCAAATCTTCCTGCTGAAAAGCAGAGAGCCGTTCTGGTCATCTTCATCTGTATCTTTTCTTCTTCTGTAAGTTCCATTTCCTTCAGAAGATAATCAACCGGTTCTATAGCTTCTTCGTATTTTTCTTCTTTAATGAGTTTTTCGGCCTTATTACATGCATCAAGAAGTTTCTGCTGTTTATCCTGAAGTTGCCTCTTTGCATCCTTAAATGCTTCAAGTACTTTCATTGGATCTTTCAGTACTTCCTGTATCTGTGCGTCCAGAAGTGTTTCAGGTCCGAAATCTGTCTGTATTTCCTGCTGTGCTGTATAATGAATTACAAATTCCGATACAACAAGCACTGTCACAAGACAGACAGCCGTTACACGGAGCCACTTTTTGCGGTACCATTTCGACTTTGTCCTTCCGGGATTCTCAGAAGGTCCTCTGATTTGTTGTTTCTTCTCTATCTTCATTATTTCTGTTCTCCACCGCCTTATCTTAATTTTCAGAATTTTTTATTAAAAAACATCAGTTCACGAAAATATGGCTATTTTTATAATACTTCTCTGAAATATTTTTTTCAACATCGAAAGAATGAAACGTACAATAACGGAACGAAAAACAAAATGAAATATAATACATGAAAACATCTTAATATATGATAATTAATAATATTTCAGTGTGAAAAGTCATGATATGGCAATAAAGAAACTCAGATAAAAATTGATAAAGAAATGTACGATTAAAGATGTGTCTTAATAAATATATATGGTCCTAAAATTGTTTTTCGGTATAATTCCACATTGAAATTATACCGAAAGGATCTGTCTGCGAATCTCATCATATTTTTTCCGCGGAACCGGGAGCTCTGTACCATCCTGCATAGTAATAGCATAACGTCTGATAGCCGTAATATACTGCGGATTGACCAGATAACTTCTGTGAGTCATAACAAAACAATCCTGTGTCTGCTGTGCCAGTTCTTTAATACTGTTTTTTGCAAAAATTTCAGAAAGAATGGCATTTTCCACCTCATTAAATCCATCCTGTCTTTACCCAGTGCAGAAATAAACATAACATCAGACATCTGCAAAAATATCAGGGATCCGTTAACGTCACAGACAAACAGCTTCCTGTCACTGGTCAGACGTAAAATTTCTTCTTTCATATAGTGACTTGCCATTTTTCCCATTGTATCAGGAAATGCTTCATCTTCAGCAATTTTCAATTCACCTATGGGATTGGAAATATGGATATGACTGATCTGCAGTCCGCTGCTGTTTTTCTCCCACACAAACGTACAGCGCTGCTGTGCAGACAAAAAAAACTTTTCTTCAGGATCTGTTGTTACAAGATATTTGCCGGTTATAACGTAAAGTTCGGAACAACTGGCTGCAACCTGAAATTCTGCGTGCTGAAGATGGCATAACGGAATAGCTGCACAGTTTGTTTCTAAATTTTCTCTCACCTCATCAAGAGTCAGAAGATATTCATCCTGTCGTGCACTGATCCAGACTATTTTAGGCGCACAATGACTGAAAATAAACGTAGAATCACGCTTCCAGTATCTGGTCAGACATTCTGCTGTCAGCCCGACAACTTCATCTTCTGTTTTATTCATGGGCGGTCACCTCTTTCTTTACATCCCAATTTATCCTTTAAAATATTATAACTTAATTCGTCAATGACCGTCAATATTTGCCCCGTATGTCTCGGGATATTACCTGTGAACAGTAAATTTAGATTCTTTTAATAAATTTCCTCTTCACAAATATGTATAAAAGTGTTATAGTTTCAGTATACTTCTTATGTAGTATTGATTACTACATGATATGTTTTTAATTATCTCATATTTGTTTTACAGTTTAGGAGGCGTTTACTATGATGCATATAAACTCACTTGTCTCAAAATTAAATTTAAAGGATCCGTGGAGTGCCATTACACATGGAATTGCCATGCTTCTTGCCATTGCCGGTACAGTACCGCTTTTGCTCCGGGCTGCTTCCAGTGAAAATGCTCCGCTTCATATCGCGGCACTGGCAGTTTTTATCCTCACTATGATCCTTCTCTATACAGCAAGCACAGTTTATCATTCTGTTGATTCCACAGCAACCGTTAACCGCCGCCTGCGTAAGATGGATCATATGATGATCTTCGTTATGATTGCAGGAAGCTATACTCCGATCTGCCTGATTGCACTGCATAACCGTATCGGTTATATCCTCTGTGGACTTGTATGGGGCGTTGCGATCCTGGGCATTCTACTTAAGGGTCTCTGGATCACCTGCCCGAAATGGCTGTCCTCTGTGCTTTATATTGGAATGGGCTGGCTTTGTGTTCTTGCCTTTGTCCCCATCTTCCATGCACTTCCCAGGGCTGGCTTCGACTGGCTTCTGGCAGGTGGGATCATCTATACCATCGGCGGTGTGATCTATGCGCTGAAAGTTCCGCTTTTTGACGCCAAACACAAGAATTTCGGATCGCACGAAATTTTCCATATTTTCGTTATGCTTGGAAGTGCCTGCCACTTTATCGTCATGTACTTCTTCGTAGCTCCGCTTCCTGTATAAAAGGTGTTCTGCAGGCGGGATTCTCCGCCTGCAGCGCTTTTTTTAACAACATATTTCACTGCTGCAAAAAAGACCCTTGCCCGGCTGCATTGACTATTCAGCTGGCAAAGGTCTTTTTTTATCATCTTTTTATTTAGTTCACACGTACACGTCTGATCGGAGATAATCCATAAGATGCATAGGTAGCTCCGAAATATTTATAATAATTTTTCGCCTCTGAAAATAACGGGTCATATACCAGCCCATTGATCTCTGCCCAGCAATGTCCGCTGTCATCAAAAAGATCTGTATCCACACATACGTAAACATTCTTGTATCCCAGTGCTCTGGCCAGATATGCGAAAGTGCATGAGTCAGAGAAACAGTCACCGCCCTGGCTGCCTGTCAGGAAATAATCATTGGCATACAATGCAGGCCAGGAAGTCTGATTCTGGAAAATTCTTCGTGTATTGTAATAATGTTTGATCACCCAATTATAGCAGGTCTGGAATTTCTCACTCTGAGACATTCCCGGAGTGGTAATGGCTGCTACGACTGCTTTCGCTCTCAGCAGAGTTTCATACTCATATGCTGTCTGATTCATCTTTTTCTTACCATTTGCATAATACATGGTATTTCCCTTTTTTCGTGCCTGGATAACACCATCAGAGCCAATATAGTAAGTAGTCTTTCCGTCTACAGTATTGACAATTTTCATAATTCCATATTTATTAAAGAAATAATATTTTCCATCAATCTTATGTAATCCAATACAGGCTTTTCCGGTTTTCGGTGAAAAATAGTGACGGCGCATTTTTCCATTTCTCACAATGTTTTTCCAGCCAGTTTTCATGTAGCCTTTGATCTGACCGAAATAGTAATATTCTCCTTTGATCTTATGCAGTCCCTT
>ERZ824488.1067-NODE-1067-length-32404-cov-11.667934_pt1 | contig 32404 bp, 26 predicted proteins | sample MGYA00519936_ERZ824488 | MGnify/ENA primary metagenome ERZ824488 (study PRJEB31778, sample SAMEA3449153) | human gut metagenome | biome: human gut; feature: human-associated habitat; material: faeces | place: United Kingdom | collected 2010/2012 ... | reverse complement strand
TCGGTTTCTCCACTGTTCGATGTGTTCGTATGCCTTCTTGTTCAGTTCGCTGATCGTTGAGGAAGAAACCTTGCAGCCCCATAGCGCTTCCGTGATATCTTCTACGCGGCGCACCGACACACCTGCCAGATACATCTCCATGAGTGCTTCTTCCACGCTGGATTCCCGCCGACGATAACGCTCAATAATCGCTGTTTCAAAGGTAACTCCCTTGAGCCGCGGCACATGGAGCTTAACCTCCCCGGCGGTTGTCATGAGATTGCGATTGTAATGACCGCTCCGATAACCTTGCCGTTGTTCGCTGCGTTCATAACGTCCAGCTTGTGTCAGCTTCTCCGCTTCTGCTTCCAGCAGGCCATTTAGCGTTTCTTCGACGCTTCCCCGCGCAAGTTCTTTCAGCTGCCCCTTGATTACTTCCTCGTTCAGTTGTACAATCTTCTCGGACATAGTTTACTCTCCTCTCAGAATGGTGTGTTGCAGCTTTCATTCTACCAGAGTTTGTAAACTATGTCTTCTTTAATTTGCGCAATTTATTGTACCTTATCGTTAAACTTGCAAGTTCTTTGCATGTTTGAGAAAAACTATTGAAGAATAATGGCAGAATGAAAAACACCGACAAATCCGTCGGTGCTGATAGATAATTATTGATTCTGAACGTCAGCAATCAAATGCAGCTATGCCGCGAAGAAAACAAAAATGCAGTATGGTTCAGGAATGCTTTTCTTTCAGTTTTTCTTTATGTTCATACCAATACGCACGGCCCGTAGCAGCCGCTCGGCAGCGTGTTCGTAGAGCGCCGGGGCCTCCGCCATGGCTTTTTCCAGGCTCATGGGGCCGGGCACGGTGGTCTGGATGGTGCTTTCGCACAGGTCGAAAAGACCCTCCGCCCCGTCCAGGATGCCGCCCGCCAGAACCACGGTGGGGATGCCTTTAGCGGCGCAGCGCTTGGCCACGCCCACGGGCACTTTGCCGAAACGCACGCTCTGGCCGTCGATGCGGCCCTCGCCGGTGATCGCCAGGTCGACGCCCTCCAGCTTTTTATCGAAGTCCACGGCATCCAGTACGTCGTCGATGCCGCTCCTGAGCTTCGCGCCCAGCACGCCGCCTAAGGCCGCGCCTAAGCCGCCCGCCGCGCCCGCGCCGGGGAAGGTCGATATATCATGCCCAACGGCCTTTTCCACCATGGCCGCGAAATGCGCCATACCGGCTTCCAGTTCGTCCCGGATCACTGGGGTCGCGCCCTTCTGCGGTCCATAGATATAGGTCGCGCCGTTTTCGCCCAGCAGCGGGTTCGTCACGTCGCAGATGACGGTGATGGCGGTTTCCCTGAGCTCCGGCAGCAGACCGGAGAAATCCGCCGCCGCCACATTGATCATTTCGCCGCCGACGGGCTTGACTTCCTTGCCATCTTTATCCGTAAACTTCGCGCCCAGGGCCGCCAGCATGCCCATGCCACCGTCGTTGGTGGCGCTGCCGCCGATGCCGATCAGGATGTTCCGAACGCCCGCTTTTACGGCGGCGGCGATCATTTCGCCCGTGCCAAGGCTGGTGGCCTTGCGGGGATCCTTCCGATCGTCGGGCACGTAGGGCAGCCCGCTGGCCTGGGCGATCTCCATGACGGCGGTGCCGTCGCTGAGCAGGCCCCAGGTCGCCGTTTCCCGCTCAAAGAGGGGGCCGGTCACGTGGGCAACCATCCGCTGACCGCCCATGGCCCGCAGCAGCGCGTCCACCGTGCCCTCGCCGCCATCGGCCACGGGCACGGCCACAGTATCGGTGCCGGGGAAGATCCGGGCGGTGACCCGCTCTAAGATATCGCAGCATTCCAGGGCGGAAAGCGAACCCTTGAAGGAATCGGGAGCAAAGATGAATTTCATAGGATATCTCCTTTTCTTTGGGAGGCTTGGAGGGACCGTAGTCCCTCCATTTCAATCCGCAGACGGCGGCGTGTACGCCGTCGAGGCGAAAAATTCCGGAGGTCTGCTTGCCGACCTGGAGGATTTTTTCATTCCTTGAAGATTTTCTGCCCGCGCATTTTTAATGCACAAGAAAATCTGAAAACCGAAGAAACGAAAAACTTTTTCGTTTCTTCGGAAGGGGAAGCCGATTAATGGTGAAGGACTTCGCCGGTGAGCTTCTGATAGTATTTGAGCAGCGCGCTGTGGTCGCAGCTTTCGTCGCCATCGTGATGCAGGATCTTCATCATTTCCAGCACGCTCTGGGTCAGCGGGATGGGGGCATCCACGGCTTTCGCGGCGTCCACCACGTTGGTCAGATCCTTGATATGCAGGTCGATGCGGAAGCCGGGCTGGAAGTTCTGGTCCATCATCATGGGGGCCTTGGCGTTCATCACGTTGCTGCCGGCCAGGCCACCCTTGATAGCCTGGAAAATCTTTTCGGGCTCGACACCGCACATCTGGCCCATCTGCATGGCCTCAGCCAGGGCTGCGATGTTGACGGCCACGATGGTCTGGTTGCACAGCTTCGTGACGTTGCCCGCGCCGATCTCGCCGCAGCGCACCACGCTCTTGCCCATGGCTTCCAGCACGGGCTTGAATTTATCGAACACTTCCTGCTTGCCGCCCACCATGAAGGAGAGGGTGCCGGCCACGGCCATGGGCTGGCCGCCGGAAACGGGGGCGTCCAGCATGTCGATGCCGTATTCCGCCAGCTTCGCGGCGATCTCCCGGCTGGCCACGGGGTTGATGGAGGAGCAGTCGATGAAGGTGGCGGTTTTGGGCATCTTCTCGGCCAGCTTATCGTCCTCCAGCATGACGGATTTGACGTGCGGGCTGTTGGGCAGCATGGTGATGACGGCGTCCACGCCCTCGGCGGTCTCGGCGGAGCAGGAGCAGGCGGTGGCCCCGGCGGCCTTCAGTTCTTCGATGGTGGCCTGGTTGCGGTCGAACACCCGCAGCTGATGGCCGGCCTTCAGCAGATTCAGCGCCATGGGCTTGCCCATGATCCCCAGACCGATGAATGCGATTTTCATAATGAATTCCTCCTAATTTAGTTAATGAGATCATTATCATAAAGTGTTGAGCATAAATGTAAAGGCCATCAGACTAATACATATCAGCATCATTACGAAGAAGAATTTTGTTCCTCTTCTGGCTGCGCTTCCATATAGCGCATCATCATTTCAGCGGCAATCCTTGCTTCAGCAGTAGCTTCAGCGACCGTATGACTTCCATGAACAACATCACCTGCAGCGAAGCCCCCTTTTCTTGTCGTCATACAATGATCGTTTGTAATAAGAAGTCCCCTTGGACTGGCTTCAAGACCATGTGTGGTTTTTACAAACTTGTCTTTGGATCCCTGATTGATAGCAATAATCATTGTATCTGCGTATACCAGCTCTTCTTTCCCCGAAACTCCAATCGGGCGTCCATCTGTGTTCAACACGGAGTTTTTGAACGCAGGCCCATCAGGTGTAATGCGTTACCGTCTAATCTGGCGTATTCCAATTCATGTTGGCTCGCAGGAGATTTTGCCCCGCGCTGGAAAAGCATGACGCGCTGAGCGCCGTTGCGAAAAGTGGTACGCGCAACATCCATTGCTACATTGCCCATTCCGATTACGGCTACGGTTTGTCCAACGGAGTAGCTGCTTGGCCGTGCCAGATAGCTAATTCCGAAGTGCACGTTTGCCAAGGTTTCTCCTTCGATATTGAGCGTCGAGGGACGCCATACACCGGTACCGATGAAAACAGTGGAATATCCGTCACGGAACAGGTTGTCAATCATAAGATCGCCGCCCATAGAAACGCGAGGTCTAATACGGATCCCCAACTCCAGCATACGACGCTTATACCGTTCTAAGTACGTTTTGGGGAGTTTGAAATCCGGTATACCATATCGCAGCATTCCTCCGATATAATTTCGCTCCTCAAAAATGGTCACATCATATCCTTTTTGCGCCCAAATTATTGCTACTGTCATTCCGGCTGGGCCGCTTCTTTCCTTTTGACGGAGCTTTTTCAATCTTCATCCGATCCAGAAAGGCATCTGAAACGAACCTTTCTATTTAATAAAACTGAATGGGCTGATTGTTTCTTCCCAAAACACAATGTCCGGCGCATTGTGCCTCATGATCGCAGCCAATGGAACATATAACAGACATAGGATTGTTGCGAAAAAGCTGTTCGCCAGCATCCATCAGTTTATTCTCTCGGAAAAGATTGATAATCTGCGGAATGGGTGTTCTGATTGGGCAGCCTTCCTGGCGCTTGGGTATTTTACTTGTTTGTTTTCGGTTCAAAATTTTGACTTTGCTTTGCTTGTTATCCATTCACAATATGAATGGGCTTTTGATCGAGGAATGCGCGAATATTATCTACGGTGCAGTCCATGATCCGTTGGCGGCTTTCCTTGGGTGCCCAGGAAATATGGGGTGTGATGATGCAGTTCCGGGCCTTCAGCAGGGGATTGTCCGGGCGGATGGGCTCGGTATAGACCACGTCCACCGCGCAGCCGCCGAGCTTGCCGCTGTTCAGAGCGTCGGCCACGTCCTGTTCCACGATCAGCTGCCCGCGGGCGTTGTTGATCAGCAGCACCCCGTCCTTCATCTTCGCGATGCTGTCCCGGTTGATCATGCCGGTGTTTTCTGGGGTCAGATTGCAGTGCAGGGTGATGACATCGGATTCACGGAACAGCGTTTCCAGATCCACATATTCTCCGATTTCCCGTCCTGCGTCCGATGGGTGCAGGTCATAAGCGAAGACGCGCATGCCCATGGCTTTGGCGATGCGGCCTTCCGCCTGGCCGATGCGTCCAAAGCCGATGATGCCCATGGTTTTTCCGTCCAGCTCGATCAGGGGATGATCCCAGTAACACCAGTCGATATTATTCTGCCACTTGCCGTCGAACACCGTCTGGCTGTGATGGCCGATGTGGTGGCACAGCTCCAGCAGCAGCGCGATGGAATACTGGCTGACGGACATGGTCCCATAGGTGGGCACATTGGCCACAAGGATGCCCTTCTCGCGGGCATACTGATAATCCACCACATTGTAGCCCGTCGCCAGCACGGCGATCAGCTTCAGTTTGGGGCAAAGATCCATGGTCGCCTTGGAGATGGGCGTTTTGTTGATCACGATGATCTCCGCGTCTCCGATCCTTTCAGCGATCAGCAGGTCTTCCCGGTAGGCCGTGCGGTCATACACCGTCAGCTCTCCCAACTTTTCCAGCCCTTCCCAGCTCAGGTCCCCGGGGTTTTCGGTATATCCGTCCAAAACAACGATCTTCATGGCGTCAATCCTCCAGCAGGGCCCAGGCGCGGTTCAGGCAGCGCTTGGTGTTGGCCAGCACGATCCCCTCGTCCTCGCCGGGGCGCAGGGTCACTTCCATGGACAGCACGTAAGGGTCCTCAGCGTTGAAAAAGCCCTCCTGCCTGAGCACCCGCAGATAGTCCAGCAGCTCGGGCACGTCGTTGGCGCTGTTGGGATAGCCGAAGCGCGGATGCAGGTCACCGTAGCCGTCGCAGTCGGGCTTGACCACCGCGTTGCCGAAGTGGAAGTGCGTGATATAAGGCCGCAGGGTACGGATAACGAACCGGCTGGTCTCGTAGGTGGTGGGGAAGTGGCTCAGGTCCACTAGCAGGCCGAAATTGCTGTGGGTGGTGCGCATATCGGCGGCGAATTTGGCCGCGTAGGGTGCGGGGCCGATGAGCGCGGCCTTGTCCATATCGTAGTCGAACACCTCCAGCTCCACGTTCATGCCCTTTTTCGCGGCGTAATCGCACACGGCGCGGGTGGTTTTGAGCAGCTGGGCGTAGGCCTGGTCCTTGGTTTCCGGCTGCCACTTGCCCGCCAGGAAGGCGATGCCCTGGGCGTCCAGGTATTCCGCCTCGTCCACGGCTTCGATCAGCGTGGCCTCGGCCTTTTTGCGGTCTTCCTCGTCGATGGCGTTGGGATTCAGCTTGGGCCCCAGCAGCCGGGGCTGCGCGCCGTAACATACCTTCAAGTGGCTCTGCTCCAGCAGAGCTTTGGCCTCCGCGTTCTTTTTGCCGTAGCCCTTGAGCTCGATGGCGTCAAAGTAATCGTCCCGGCAGATGGCCTTCAAAGAGTCCATGGGATCGCTCTTGGGATAGCTCATCCATTGGATGGTACCGACTTTGAAATACTTATGGATCGATTCTTTCATGATGGTTCACCTCCGTTGCGGTATGTTTTATCAAACGTATTCTACCACGATCATCTGCCACACGTTCAGCCTGAGCAGGGCGAGCTCCAGGCGCTGATCCTTTTCTTCGTAGGTGATTTGACGCCCTTCCAGCGCGGCGCGGACGTTCTTAACTGCAGCGCCCTGGGGGATCGCCAGGGAAAGCCGGATATCCAGCACGGGCATGGTCTCCCGCAGCGGGCGCTCGCCCGTCTCGTTGACCAGATGGATCAGCAGCTTCTTCTCCTTGCGGAAAGCGGTCACGTGGACCGTGGAGGGCCCATCAACTTCGATATCGCGGCGTCCCAGCAATTCGTCCACCATGTTGCCCACCAGGTGATAATGATCGTAGAGCTTGTATTCACGGATCAGATCGGTCAGGGAGAAGGGCAGGAAGAACACCTCGCCCTTGCCGCAGGCATGGCGGAGGAGGAGCGGGATATCGGTCCGGGCTACCGGCAGGGAGGCGCGCTCCGGCGGGCGGCCCACCACCTCCATGGGCGCGAAGGGCGGGATCAGCGTCAACAGGGTTTCCGTGCCCTCCGACGGATGACAGTAGACCACCTGTCCGCGCAGGGCCAGTTTATCGGTATCCATGTCCGCGGTGACGCAGCGGCCGGCTTCCTCGATGCGCATATAGCTGGCGGTCAGGTATTCGCCCTTGCTCATGTCGGCTTTTATGCCTAGAAAATCGCGCATGCGCAGGATGGCGTCGGGATCGGTGCTCTCCGCGATCACCTTGCCGCCCTCCGCTGCGTAGGCCGTCAGCGCTTCGCAAATGGCCGCGTTTTTCAGCAGGCCGTCGGGCACCAGCACAACGCGGTAATTCCTCATGCGCTCCAGGGACACCGAATAATCCTGCATCAGGTCAAAGGTGACGTGGTTTTTCAGCAGCGCGTCGCACAGGGTGTAGGAGGCGTCGCCGCCGTCCCAGCAGACCAAGGCTTCGGAGCAGTTCTTCGCGCTGTCCATATCATTCTCGGTCTGGGCGATCATATGATCCACCTGATCGATGGCGCGCAGAATACGCTTGTCGGTGATGGTGTCGGGATAGCCCGTTACCGAATGCCACAGCACGCCTCCGGAGGCGGGGACCTGGGCCATCCAGGGCAGGTATTCCGCCACGGGCAGGCCGGTGTGCCGCCAGTCCATGCCGGGGCAGGAATGGATGATGCCGAAGGGCCGATAGGCCTCGTCGTCCCGCATGCCAGCCTTCATGGCCAGCACGGGATGCGCTGTTTTGGGGATGCCCTGGCTGCCGCGTGAGAGCACGTCCTGCGCTTCGGTGCAGATCAGATCCGCCGTCTGATAGCGGTCGTAGATGCTGTCGCGGTTGATGGGGAAGCCGATGCCCTTCCAGGAATAGGGAATGTAGTACAGGATCATCGGCACTTCCTCCCGGGTCTCCTTGATAGCCCGGTATACGTTGCCGATGGTGTATTTGGTGCAGTCGCTCAGCCACTGGGACTCCCACTGCGTTTCGTTCTCGGGCATGGGTACGCCATAGGTTTCCCTGTACTTGGCCTGGCATTTTTCGCAGTGGCAGGGAGAGGCCAAGGGAGCGTTGAAGAACACGCCGTCGATGTCGTATTTCGTCAGCGCTTCCTTCATCACCGGTACGGCCACCTCCTCGTTGCGATAGCCGTTGAGGGCGCAGGTGGAGAGGAACAGCGACCAGTTGCCCATGCGCTTTTCCCCCTGGAAAAAGGGAGATTTGTCGGCATGGCGGGCAAACCATTGGGGCTTTTGCAGATAGGTGGTGTCGTCGGTGATGGAAAAATCGAAACGGGCGACGAATTTGATATCCCGCTTGTGGAACTCGTCGATCAGCTCCTTCAGCAGATCGCGGCCCTTGGGCAGGAACTCGTTCACATGGTGAAAGGGAACCTGGGACGGATACCATGCGTAGATGCCGCCGACGTTCATCACCACCACGTTGCACGCCAGCTCCTCCGTTTCCCGGGCGATCTTGGCGGCATCCATGCCGGGGGTATCGGCGACCTGCAGATTGTACTGCATCACGCGCATGGGCTGTTCATACCACTTTCTCATCTTTTGCTGTCTCCTTTATTCGGGATAGGAAATACGTCAGTCGGCCTTTGCCATATGGCAGCGGGCAAAGTGGCCGGGCGTGATCTCGCGCAGCTGCTGGCGCTGCTTGCATGCCTCGGTGGCGAAGCGGCAGCGGGAGGCAAAGCGGCAGGGCACGCCGGGATTGATGGGGTTGCCCACCTCGCCCTGCAGCAGATGGCGCTCGCGGTTGCGGCGGCTCAGATCGGGTGTGGGGATGGCGGAGAGCAGCGCTTTGGTGTAGGGGTGATACTGATGGGCGAAGATCTCGTCCCGGCTGGCGTATTCCACCACCTCGCCCAGATACATCACGGCGATGTAGTTGCTGATGTGGCGCACCACGCACAGGTCATGGGTGATGAACATATAGGCCAGGCCCTGCTTTTCCTGCAGATCCATGAGCAGGTTGATGATCTGGGCCTGAATGGACACGTCCAGGGCGGACACGGGCTCGTCGCACACGATGAACTTGGGGTTCAACGCCAGGGCGCGGGCCAGGCCCACGCGCTGACGGCGGCCGCCGTCCAGCTCATGGGGATAGGTGTTGAAATAGCGCTCGGGCAGGCCGCACTGATCCATCAGCTCCAGCACGCGGCTGCGTATTTCGCTCTTTTTGACGGTGCCCACCACGCGCATGGGCTCGGCGATGATGTCGCCGATGGACAGGCGGGGATTCAGCGACGTAAACGGATCCTGGAAGATCATCTGGATGTTCGTGTACATCTGCTTCATCTCGCGCTTGTTCAGCTTGAGGATATTCTGCCCACGGAACAGCACTTCGCCGTCCGTCGCCTCGTGCAGACGCAGGATGGTGCGTCCCAGCGTGGATTTTCCGCAGCCGGATTCGCCCACGATGCCCAGGGTTTCGCCGTCCCGGATGACCAGATTGACATCGTCCACCGCATGAAGAAGGCCGCGAGGCGTTTTGAAATATTTCTTGAGATGTTTTGTCTCAATCAACGGTACCTGCTGTTGCATTATGCCTCTCCTTTCGTATTTTCATATCGGAAGCACTTGATGCCATGGCCGCCATCCATGTAGAAGCCGGGCTTTTCGGCCTTGCAGCGTTCGGTGGCGTAGGGGCAGCGGTCAGCAAAGCTGCAGCCCTTGGGCAGGTTGGTGGGATCCACCATGAAGCCCTGGATGGGCACCAGCCGCTCCACCTCGCCGGTCAGCTTGGGGATGCTCTCAAAGAGCCCCTCGGTGTAGGGATGGTTCTTTTCGCGGGTAAATACGTCCTCCACGGCGCCTTCTTCGATGATCTCGCCGCCGTAGACCACGCAGACCTTCTCGCAGAACTCCGCCACCACGCCCAGGTTATGGGTGATCAGGATCATGGCGGTGTTGTGCTTCTGCTGCAATTCCTTCATCAATTGCAGGATCTGCGCCTGAATGGTCACGTCCAGGGCGGTGGTGGGCTCGTCCGCCAGCAACAGCTCGGGCTCCGCTACCAGCGCCATAGCGATGCCGATGCGCTGCTTCATGCCACCGGAGAACTGATGGGGATATTCGTTCTTGCGGGCCTTCTGAATGCCCACCAGGCCCAGGATCTCGTCCACACGGTTGTTCATTTCTTCCTTGCTCATGCTGGGGAAGTGCAGCTCCAGCACCTCGTGGATCTGCTGGTCGATGGTCAGGATCGGGTTCAGCGAGCTCATGGGATCCTGAAAGATCATGGCGATGCGCGCGCCGCGCAGGCTGCGCAGCGTCTGGGGCTTGGCGCTCAGGATATCCGTGCCGTCATAGGTGATGGAGCCCTTGGTGATCTCGCCCACCTTGGGGGGCAGCAATTGAAGGATGCTCAGGGCGGTGGTGGATTTGCCCGCGCCGGTCTCGCCCACCATGCCCAGCACCTCTCCCTTGTTCAGGGTCAGGTTCATGCCGTTGACCGCGTGCACGGTCGCTTCATCTGTATTGTATTGAACATGCAGGTCTTTGATTTCCAGCAGATGCTCTCCCATAACGTCCTCCTTCATCAGTTCTTGGTACGGGGATCAAGCGCATCTCTGAGACCGTCGCCGACGAAGTTCAGGCACATGACAGAAATGGCAATGAAGAAGCCCGGCACGAAGCCCAAATAGGGGAAATAGCGGATGTTCGTGCGGTTTTCAGAGAGGATGGTGCCCCATTCGGGCGTGGGCGAGGATACGCCGATGCCCAGGAAGCCCAGGGAGGCGATGGCCAGGATGGTTCCGCCCAGCTGCAGCGTGGTCGACACGATCACCGGACCCAGGCCGTTGGGCACCACATGCTTAAAGATGATGCGGGCGGAGCTGGTGCCGCAGCACTTGGCGGCTTCCACGTACTCCTGGTTGCGCAGCGTCATGATGGAGGCGCGTACCGTTCTTGCGAAGCTCGGGAAGGCGGCCACCGTCAGGGCAATCAGCATGTTGAAGGTGCCCTGTCCTAGGGCGGCCACCACGGCCATGGACAGCAACATGCGGGGCACGGCCATGAATACGTCGCAGATGCGCATGATCACGTTGTCCACCTTGCCGCCGAAATACCCGGCGATGCCGCCCAGGATCACGCCCACCACCAGGGCCATGCCCACCACGGCCAGGCCGGCCAGCAGGGAGATGCGCCCGCCGTAGATGATGCGGGCCAGCAGGTCGCGGCCAAACTGATCCGTGCCTAAGATGTGTCCCGGTGTGCCGGGCCCCTTCAGGCGGATGGACATGCTCTGCTTGTACACCAGGCTGTAATCGATGTACAGCGGAGCGAAAACGCAGATGATCATCAGCAGCACGATGATGCTCAGGCCCACCATGGCCAACTTGTTCTTGGAAAAGCGGAAGGCGATCATGCCCAGCTGGCTTTTATTTGATAAAGTTTTTTTCTGATTTTTCTTGCTCATCGTTTGCCCTCCTTATCAAGCGGTCAGCTTCACGCGGGGATCGACCAGCGCGTAGCACAGGTCAACCACCAGATTGACTACGCCGACGAAGACTGAGATGAACACGATCACGCCCATGACGACAGGCACGTCGCGCGCCTTCACGGCATTGATCATCAGCGAGGCCACGCCGGGGATGGCGAATACGCTCTCCGTCACGATGGCGCCGCCTAAGATGGTGGCAAAGTGACCGCCCACGGAGGTGATCACGGGCAGCAGCGCGTTGCGCAGCACGTGATGGAGCACGATCTGGTTTTCGGTGCAGCCCTTGGAGCGGGCGGTGCGCACGTAGTCCAGTTTGTTGACCTCCAGGATGCTGGTGCGGGTCAGGCGCACCTGGCCGGCCAGGCCGCCGGTGGCCAGGGTGATGGCGGGCAGGATGAAGTGGTACAGGTCGCCCGCGCCCGTGGCCGGGAACCATCTGAGGTTGATGCTCAGATAGATCTGCGCCATGAGGCCGAACCAGAAGGCCGGCATGGAGGCGAACAGCATGGCGATGACCAGGGTGACATAGTCGATGGCGCCGTACTGGTGCTGCGCCGCCAGGATGCCCAGCGGGATACCGATGCAGATGGTGATCAGGTTGGACAGCAGGCCCAGGGTGATGGTGTTGGGCAGGCGGGACAAGAATTCCTCCATCACGTTGTAGCCGCTGTACCAGGAGATGCCCAGATCTCCCCGCAGCACGCCGCCCATATAATTGATGTAGCGCAGGACCAGGGGCTTGTCCAGGCCCAGCTCTATCCGTTTCGCTTCAATTTCTTCCAGCGTCGCGTTTTCGCCGAGGATCAGCCTGGCGGGGTCGCCGGGCGCTACGCTCATGATCACGAAGATGAAGAACGTAATGCCAATCACGACAGGGATCAGCAGCAGCAAACGCTTGAGGACGTATTTTGCCATAGGAGCCTCCTCTATAAAACCGGGGGGCAAAACCCGGTGAGGAATTTGCCCCCCTCGTTCACTCAAGTATCACAGGCGACAGGCTTCAATGCTTGCCTTTGATGCCTCAGTTCCAATACCAGTCGTTGAAGAAGTACAGGCCGTTCAGGGAACGGGCCACGACGCCGTTCAGATCCCTGTTGTAGGCCACGGCGTTCACATCGTAGAAGATGGTGATGCCCCAGGCGTTCTCGGTGATGATGTTGCAGGCCTTGGCGTAGATGGCCTTGCGCTCGGCGTCGTCGGTGCCCTTGCGGCCGTCGATCATCAGCTGATCCAGCTCGTCGCTGAAGCGCATGGTGTCGAAGATGGCGCCGTTCTTGGTGGCGTTGGCCTTGTTCCAGGTGTAGTACATGCCGTCGGCGTCCAGCACGGACACGCCGCCGAAACGGTTGGTAGCGTTGAAGGCGCCGGAGGCGGTAGCGTCATTGTAGGTGGAGGCGTCCATGGCGTTGACCTGGCAGTTGATGCCGATCTCGATCAGCTGGCCCTGGATAATCTGGGCGGAAACCTCGTCGCTGGAGCCGGAGACGGTGGCGATGACGAAGGGCTCGCCGTTGTAGTTGGAGGCCGCCAGGTATTCCTTGGCCTTCTCGGGGTTGTATTCGATCACTTCGTAGGTGCCCGCGTCGGGACGGCCGGAGAAGCCGGGCGCGATGGAGATGTCGCCTTCGGTGGCAGCGCCGTTGAACACGCCGATGTTGATGTCGGCCTTGTTGATGGCGTACTGCACGGCCTTGCGGAAGTTGATATCGTTGGCGGGAGCCACGGCGCAGTTGAACAGCAGGTTCTCAATGGAGGAGGCGTCCTTGGCCTGCCAGATCACCTGGTCGCTCATCAGGTTCTGCAGGGCGGCGATGTTGGCGCGGGTCAGCACGTCGATCTCGCCGCTCTCCAGGGCGATCATCTGGGTGTTGGTGTCGGTCAGCACGCGCCAGGTCACGTGCTTGATGGCGGGCTCGCCGCCCCAGTAGTTGGGATTGTAATCCAGCTTCACATAGTTGCCGGAGACGCGCTCGGTGAAGAGGTAGGGGCCGGTGCCGATGGGATGCTCGTTGAGGCCATCCTCGCCCACTTCTTCATAGGTTTCCTTATCGAACATCAGGGCGTAGCGGCCGGCCAGGGCGTTCAGGAAGGGAGCGTAGGGATCGGTCAGGTGGATGGCGATGGTGTATTCATCCAGCGCTTCAGTATAATCGTAGTTGCCCAGCTGCGCGGCGCCGTTGGGGGAGGGACCGTACAGATTCAGGGCGAAGGCGGCGTCCTCAGCGTTGAAGTCGTTGCCGTTGGAGAACTTGACGCCCTCGCGCAGCTTCACGGTGTAGACCTTGCCGTCCTCGCTGACGGACCATTCGGTGGCCAGCAGGGGTTCGCGCTCGTTGTTGGGGCCCAGTTTAATGAGGGATTCATACACGTTGTGCAGGATGGGCACTTCGTCCATGTTGGTGCTCAGCTTGCTGTGGCCGGGGAAGAAGCAATCCGGCTCGGCGGCGCAGCCGACGACGACGGAATCTTTGGCGGAGGCCGCGCTGGCGGGGGTGAAGATTGCCAGGGACGCGATCATCGCAAGGACGAGGATGAGGGACAAGGTTCTTTTCATACAGGTTTCCTCCTTCTTTTTTCCGCGCCGACTGTGCGGCGCTTGGGTTTGTCTTGTTGGGCACAGCGTAACAGCATTTTGGCAAAGCCGCAAGTGACAGTTTTGTACTTTTGTTATTGAAATTTGCCATTTCGTGCATCATCGTTTTTTGCAGACCGTGCATTTTTGTCGATTTTGCTGCTTTTTGCAAACATGTGTTCCCGGTTTTGCCTCTGAACGGCCGATGCGGAGGCCGGCCGACGCTATGCCGTAAACTTGTCCTCCGGCTTCAATTGATTGAGGAGCGGTTCCTCCGCGTGGAAACGGCGGATGTTTTCCAGCACGATTTCCAGGGATCGCCCCAGCTTATCCGGGCAGGGCGGCGTAAAATGCGGGGTGACCATCAGATTTTGCATATCCCATATGGGGGAATCCGCGGGCAGGGGCTCCGTTTCAAAGGTGTCCAAGCCCGCTCCGGCCAGCCTGCCGCCGCGCAGGGCGTCCAGCAGGGCGGCCTCGTCGACGGTTTTTCCGCGGCCCACGTTGATCACCATGGCCGTGGGCTTCATCAGCGCCAGCTGTTCCCGGCCCAGCATATGGTAGGTTTGATCCGTCAGCGCGCAGCACAACACCAGATAATCGCATTCCGGCAGCATATCCTCCAAGCGCTCGCTCCGATTCGGTGAATAGAGCCTGTCCACATCCGCGCTTTCGGCGATGCTGCGGGTATAGGCCAGCACCCGCATCTCCAGGGCCTTGGCCCGCCGGGCCAGCGCCCTTCCCGTATGGCCCAGGCCCACGATGCCGATGGTCCGGGAGAAAAGGGCCTGCGTTTCCTGCTGCCCCTCGTAGCCCCACCGGTGAGCGTCCTGGGCGGCCAGCACGGCGCGCTGGCGATAGGCGTGGTTCAGCATGAAGTACAATACATGCTCCGCCAGGGCCGGGGCACTCCTCCCCGCCGAGCCGGTAATGGCGAAGCCCGCGCGGATGTAATCGTCCTGGGCTATGGCGTCCAGGCCCGCCGCGTCCCAGTGCATCCATTTCAGTTTCTTTGCCGCGGACACGTCCGGTTTGCTCAGGATCACGGCCACCGTGGCGTCCCGGAGCTCGGCGGCCAGCCCTTCCTTATCCCTGGGGTCCACATAGACTATGTTCGCTTCCGGTGCCGCCTGCTCCAGCAGGGCACGATGCCGTTCCTCAAAGGGCAGATTGGTCACCAGCTTATCGATCGTTTGCATTTTCTTCCTTCTCCTGCTTTATTGGATCAGCGCCGCCGCGTAGCGGTCCAGCTTGGCGATGCGCAGAACGGTGGACGAATCGGTCGTTTTCACAACGGTGATGCCGTCCCCATGCAGGTCGGTCAGCTTCCGCGCCGCCACCGGCACCTCCACCTCGACGCCGTAGATCGGCAGGGCTTTTTCCACCGTCATGCCGTTGAAGCCGGAAAGGTTCACCGCCTGCAGCAGCAGCCCGTCCCGATTGGCGTCCCAGAATAGCTCCACGCAGGGATGCGCGTCTGTTTTGAGGACGCGCGCCTCGGGGGCGTAGAGGTCGATCAGGTCGGCGATGATATATTTGTGATCCGCGTAGCCGTACTTGTGATACAGCGCCGTCACCGCCCAGGGGAGGACGATGGTCTTTTCGTCCGGGGAAACCAGCGCACCGCCTTGCTCCGTCAGCCGGGTGCCGTAGGCGCGCTCCGCCGGGCCGAACTCGCCCCGCGCGACATAAGGCAGCAGCGGCGTAAAGTCCGTCTGATCCGCAAAGCCGATATCCTCGGTCAAAAGCACCCAGTCCTTCTGCGGGAAATGGCGGAAGATATCCTTCTCCCGGGTGAATACATAGGCACCCGCGTTGTCGCTCTCTACGGAGGCGATCTGCACGCCCAGCGCCGTGGCGACTTCTTCCTTCAGCGGGCAATTGGCATGGATGGCCATGACCTTCTTGCCCAGCGCCTTCACGCCGGCGATGGCCTTGCCACTGGCCGTGCGCACGTCGGGCCAGATCACCAGGTCGAAACGCTCCGCCAGCCCGGGATCCTTTTCCAGCTGCGTATCCACCATCATGTCGAAGGGGATATGCTCCTCCTTCAGCGTTTTCATCAGGCCGAAGCAGGCAGCACTGCCATCATGGATGGGCCGCGCGCCTTCCGGACGCACGATCAGCACCCGCGCCTTGGATTCCAGATTGCCGTAATACCGCTCATGCGCCGCGGCGTAGTTGAACACCTCTTTGGCCTCCTTCAGGCTGTTCTGATCGGGATACCCCTCGAAGATGCCGTTGATGCAGAAATCCAGCATGCCGCCGGATGCCAGGGTCTCCCACATGCGGATCTTGTTCAGCTCCGGAGAAACGCCGGTGTAGCGCCAGCGCAGGTCAGTGGCGTTGATGATGCAGCTGGCCAGCGGACGATCCGGCCAGGTATACCGGGCAGCCAGGATGTTGTCGGAGGCGTTCATCAGCTGGATGGGGTTGGGGCGCCCGATGCCCGTATTGGTCTCACTGCGGATCATATCCACGTTGTCCGGGCTGTACGTGCACAGGCAGGCCTCAGGATTGATGGATTTTACCAGCGCATGGATTCGCTCCAGGGCTTCGGCGATGGAATAGCGCTGGAAATCCTTGTATATCGCGGCGCCTTCTTCCTTGGGAGAATCGCTCTTGGGAACGCTGAGGCCCCCGGAGAATTGCCTGTAAAGCCGCTGGCAGCCCTCACAGTGGCAGGGGCCGAAGTTGTTGCCGTAGTAATCCCAGCCCGCAAAGCCGAAGGCATTGAAGAAGATGCCGTCCATCTGCGGGTAGGTCTCCATGGCCTCCCGCACGATCTCCAGGGAATATTCCCGCTGATACCAGCTGGAAATGCAGGTGGTGATGGTGTCCGCGCAGCGCAGCAGCTTTCCGTCAGCCGAGCGGTAGAACCACTCCGGGTGCTCGCCGTAGAATTTTTCGTGGACGCGGCCAAAGTCGAAGCGCCCGATGAACCGGATGCCCGCCGCATGGCATTTTTCGATCATTTCGCCGATCAGATCCCGGCCCTGGGGCAGGTAGGGGCTTACCACCTGATATTTCAGCTTACTGGGGAAGAAGGAGGTGATGCCGCCCACGCCCACCATCACCACGTTGCAGTCAAACGCTTTCAGTTCTTCGATCCATTTGTCCACGTCCATGGCCGCGTCGATATCACGGGTGTTGTTCTGGATCATTCGGATGTTATTCTCGTGCCACCAGCCCATGCTGTATTCCTCCTTGTCGGTTATTTTCTTGTATTTCCGTTTCAATCGGCCTGCCGCCGATAGCGGTAGGTCCAGTCCGCGATGCCCTTTTCCTCGTCGGTGGGGATCACCAGCACGCGCACCCGGCTGTCCGGGGCGGAAAGGTCGGCCTCGCCGCGGCAGACCGCGTTCTTTTCCGCGTCCAGCTTCACGCCCAGCACGGCGAGCTTCTCACATACCAAACGGCGGATCAGGGCGCTATTTTCCCCGATGCCCGCTGTAAAAACAAGGGTATCCAGGCCCTCCATTTCCACATGGAAGCCTCCGATGTAGCGCACGATCCCATCCACAAACACGTCGATGGCCAGCTGGGCACGCGCATTCCCCTGTTCCGCCGCGGCCTGCACGTAGCGCAGGTCGCCGCTGACGCCGCTGATGCCGTTCAGTCCGCCCTTTGTGTGGATGCCTGCGTCGATCTCCGCCTCCGGCATGCCCACGGCCCGCAGGAAGGGCACCACCTCGCAGTCCAGGTCGCCCGTGCGGTTGGCGTGGATCAGGCCCGTTTGAAGCGACATGCCGAAGCTCGTGTCCACGCTGACGCCGTCGCGGATGGCGCACACCGAGCTGGAGCCGCCCAGATGGCAGGAAACCGCCCTGTAGCGGGGCCCGATCTTTTTCTCCAGCACGGAGGCGATATAGCCGTGGGAAGCGCTGTGATACCCCAGGCGCTGCACGCCGTATTTTTCGTACCATTCATAGGGCACGCCATACAGCCGGCGGCACAGCGGGATGTTCCGGTGGAAGGCTGTCTCGAAGCAGCCGACGAAAATGGCGTCCGGCAGCTGCTCCCGCATGACCGCGATGGTGTCCAGATAGCCCTGGTTGTGCAGTGGCGCGATGGGCAGCCAGTCGCGCATCCCCTGCAGCACGGCCTCGCTGATCTCATGCACCGCCATGTGTCCCTTGGAGACCGTAGCCTTGTAGCCTACCCGGTTGATATCGGCGATCTTTTCGATGACGCCGTGCTCTTTGTCAGTCAGATGTTCCAGAAAACGGCGTACGCCCACGCTGTATCCGGGGATATCCTGCTTCTCCAGGTCGATGGAAAAGCCGGTGATATCATTGTTGTAGCCGAACAGCGCGTCGCCGCGGCTGCCCACGCGCTCGGCGCGCCCGCGGGCGAGAACGATGCCCTGGGGCATCTGGTAGAGCTTGAATTTCAGGGAAGTGCTGCCTACGTTGCAGACAAGGATCTTCATTTCCGTGGGCATGCTTCAATCGCCTCCTTCATCAATTACGCTTCGTCCGGGATCAGGATGCAGGCGTATTCTTCGATCTCCGGGCATCGGATGGTCATTTTTCCGTCCCGGAAGGAAACCGGCACATCCTTCCCCGTCCGCAGATCCACCGCGTGCTTGGCGCCCCCGGCGGGCACGGTGACAGAAACGCCGCGCATGGGGATGGGCGCATGGCAGGTCACGCCGCTTTGGCCGCTCAGATTGACCAGCTGCACCAAACGTCCGTCCGGGCAGCCGTCATAATAGCAGTCCAGCCTGTCCGGGGCGTCGAAGCGCACGGCCGGCGCGCCCAAGATCTGGTCGATCAGATCCAGCACCAGATCGCGATGCTCCATGAAGCCGTAGCGATGATAGAGCCTGCCGGGGAAGAAGGGCAGCAGCATACGGGTCACGTTTTCCGCCCGTTTGCGCAGCACGGCGTTGAAGCCGCTGGGCGCCACGCCCCCGGCGATCTCCACCGGTCCGTAGACCCCAGCGGGCATGTAGGGCAGCAGGCCGTCCGGCCCGGCGCAGCGGTCAAAGGTTTCGTTCATCAGGATCCAGTTCCGCTCCGGGATGCGGGGGAAGGCGACCTTATCTTCGCAGAGCAGGTAGGCCCCCGCCGTATGCTCGTCCGTCGCCACGTATTCCGCGTCCGCCAGCTCGCGCAAAGCCGTCGCCTGATGGCGGTACTGGGTGCCTGTCACCAGCAGGTTTACGTTCTTGGGCACGTCCAGCCAGGGCACGTCCACGCCGGGCAGGATGACCAGATCGTAGTCTCCCGCGCGCTGGGTCAGATGATCCTGCGTCAGCACATCAAATAGATAGTGCCCTTCCTTCAGCATCCGCAACAATCCCCGGAACTCGTCCATGCTGCCGTCTTCGGGTGGAAAGGCCTCATTGACGCGCACCAGGGCGATACGGGCCTTGCTGGTCAGGCGGCTGAGCCGGGCTTCCTGTTCTTCGTGGAAGCGGAACACCCGCCGCACCACCCCGTCGTTGACGGTTTCCGGGTAGCGGTCCGGCGTGCCCACCATGCACCATTCGGGCTGGCCGCCCGCGGCCACCTGCTGCCAGAGACGGGCGGCCAGCAGATGCTTGGAAATACCCATGAAGCGCCAGGCGATATCCGCGGCGTTGATGCAGCAGTTGGCGGCCACGATCTCCTCGTGCTGGTCGTTGGTCATGCGTACGTTTTCAAAGGAGGCGTAATCCCAGAAAGGAAGCCGCCGGGCCAGGGCTGTATTGCTCTCCGTGTGCTTCATGTTGACGATCTTTTCCTCGGTGTGGGTGCATACGGAGATGTCCGGATTGACGCTTTTCACCGTATCCACGGCGCGCTGGGTCATCTTCCGGGTCACATCCTGCATCCACTTGGCTATCATCTCCTTGTTTTCCGGGGTGATGGCCTTGGGATAGGGAACGCCCATATCCTTTTCAAAGCGGGCGCGGCAGTTTTCACACTGGCAAAGGCCGTGATCCACGCCGTCGTAATCCCGGCGGCTGTGGAAACCGAACATGTTGATGTAAATGCCGTCCAGCGGATATTGGGTCAGGCATTCCCGCAGGATATCCAGGGAACGGTTCCAGGTGTAATCCCCGCAGAGACATTCATGCACCATGCCGTGATAGTTGACGATATTGCCTTCCGCGTCCCGGTAGTGCCAGTCGGGATGCCGCAGGGCGATGCTCTCGTGCACCTTGCTGAAATCGAACCGGGCGATCACCCGGATGCCGTTCTCATGACAGCGCTTCACCATATCCCCCAGCAGGTCGCCGTCTCCCAGATACGGGCTGCGGTAATGGAAGGGCAGCTTCGTCGGATACATGGCGACGATGCCGCCCGCGCCCATCATGACCGCGTTGGCGTGATAATCCTTGAGTGCCTGCACCAGGCGCTCCGCCGGAACGGCGGCGTCCTCCTGCATCATATTGAACTGCACCAGGCGCAGCTTGTTTTCCGTCCACCAGCCCATCATGTCTCTCTCCTTTTTCAAAATATCGGTTCCCCCAAACGACGGAACAGCGGCTGAGCTTCCGCCAGCCGTTGCTCCGTCTCTTTTTTTTACATTCCAAGCAGATCCAGCAGATCCTGCATCTCCTTGTCCCCGCCGGCGACGGGACGCCAATCCACCTGCACCACCTCAGCGTTGGGCTGCTTGGCCACAGCCTCGGCAAAGGCGCCGACGCCCACGTTGATCACCACAAGCTTTTTTGCCGCGAACAGTTCCCGAATCTTCGTCAAATCCTGAATCATACTTTGCCTCCGTTCTGCAGGGCCACGATCTTCGCCGCCAGCTTTGCTGCCAGGCGGTTGGTCTGGCAGACATACACTCCGGCCTGCTCCAGCTTCCGTTTTTGTTCGGCGTAGTTCTGGAAATCGCCGTCTGTGCCGCACAGCGCGGCGACCACCGCCAGCTTGCCGCCGTTTGCCTGGGCGTTGGCCATGGCGGCCTGGATATCCTCCAATACGACGCCCACAGGATCGACGTTTGCCGATACCGCAAAGATGAAGTCCAGCAGCAGGACGCACACCTCGGGGTCGCTTCCCTCCTTGACGATGAAGGGCTTGCGTCCGGAGGGCTCCATGGTGGGATGAGGCTTGCCCATGGTGAATTCATCCTCGCCCACGTCCACGCAGGTGTTTTCCACGCTCATCAGGGAATCCTCCAGCAGCAGTTCCGGGGCCAGCGGAGCGTTGGAATGCACCGGCCCGGCGATGGGCGCGATGGAGCGCATGGCTTCCTCCATATAGGTGCCGCCAGTGAACAAGCCCCGCAAATACTTTTGCGAGGACTTCATGCCCTGTACCGCCTTGACGGCCAAGCGATCCAGTTCCTCATCCGTCTGCAGGTCGCAGGTTTTGCCGATCAGGGCCAGGGCCTTGACCGCCGCGTCGTCCAGGTCGGAAGCGTAAATCGCCCCGCCAGCCTCCACCACGGCGGGATCAGCGCCCATGAAACAACCCACCACGGGTTTTTTGCATTGCTTTACCCGCTCCAGGATCTTCGCGAGCACCTCGTCCTTAGGCTTGCGGGAGACAAGCACGATGTATTCCGTAGCCGGGTCATCCTCCAGCGCGTCGATGCCGGAAAGCATGGTGATACCTTCGCCTACCTTAAGGTCGGCGCCGCCCGTGCCGATGATCTGAGTCACGCCGCTGCCCGCCCGGTCGATGAGCGCGCCTACGTGCTGAATGCCTACGCCGGTGGCGCCGCACAGGCCGAAGGGGCCAGGCCTGGTGATGCTGGAAAGGATGAAAGCCGTGCCGTCGATATTGACTACGCCGCAGTCGGGGCCCATACACAGCAGACCCTGGGAGGCAGCGTATTTTTTCAGCTCCAGCTCGTCCTCCGGGGCGATATGGCTGGAAAAGAGCACCACGTGCAGGCCGTTGCGCAGGGCTTTCATGGCCTCGTCCTTGGCGTATTCACCGGGAAGGGAAATGACGCACACTTGGGCGTCGCCGTGCAGGCGCAGGGCATCCTCCAGCGTGTTGCAGCTCTGGATGTGCTGCTCCTCCCTCCGACCGGATATCTGCTCGAAGGTTTCCGCCACGCTTTTGTCAAAGATTTCCCGCCTTTCCGCCTCGGCGGCGACGATCAGGTCAGTGGGCCCGGTGGAAGCCATTTCCTCCGTGTAAAGGCCCAGGGAGCGGAAAACGCTGAAGCTGTTGCCGTTGCCCATGGCAACGTTGGCTTTGCCGATCCCGTCCTTGCCCTCCAGGATACTGGTCGCCAGCAGCAGTTCCAGGGAATCGTGATATTCGTTACGGCGGATGCTTACATATAATTCCATTATTTATTCTCCTCCCTGAACACCTTGCTGATGGCCACCAGCGCCTGCTTGAACATGTCCATAGGCAATTCGGCGGAGCCGGAGCCGCCCTGGCCGCCGGTCTTCAGCGTGGAGCCACCGTGGCTGATGGGCGACAGGTTCTGGGCCACCACCTTGCGCACATCTATACCGCAGGGCAGGCCGCGGTTGCCGTCCCACGGTACGGGGAATTTGTGGGTACCTAAGCTTATGGAGCGGGCGCGCTCCGTGCGGGAACGGGCGTCGTCGATGGTGCCGCCGGTCATGATCACGTAGGCGGGCCCGGCGATGGCCGAGAAGCCGCCAAAGCCGTATACCTCGGTCACGCAGCTGTCGCCCAAGAAACCCAGGATGTCGTTCTCCGTCCAGGTGGGGTTGAGGAACATGCCCAGGATCTTGGGAGCGGGCACGGTATACCAGGCGTTGCCAGTGCCGGCCATCTGAATGCCCAACTCCACGCCGTTGCCGCCAAAGCCGCACATCACCGTGGAATAGGGAATCTTCTTCGCTGCCGCCATTGTGCATTCGGAGGCCGCCATCATCACATGCAGGGAGAAACGATCGTTGTTGGCCAGAAAGCGGATGATGTCGTCCCTGCCGGGCACATCCAGGTCTGCCAGAGCCGCGATGAGCTGCAGATCCATGGCCATGGAGGAGGCGGGCTGACGCACGTGGTTCTCATCGCCCATGCCGGCGGTCTTTGCCAGCAAGGCCTTCAGGTTCATGCCGCCCATATGGCGCAGGGCCGCGCTGAGCCCCGGGCCGAACACATCGCGGAACCACACCAGGTCCTTTTCGATCTCATCGTTATAGTAGCCCCAGCGCAGCACTTCGCGCTTGTTGCCCGGATGGGGCACACAGAAGCCGCTTTCGCCGGTCATCTGATCGGTCACCACGCACACCGGCATGGAAGCGCTGGTGGCCATGCAGGCGCCGTCCGCGCAGTTGTGGTTCTGTGCGGAATCCAGCTCGATCTCGCCGGCCATCACCTTTTCCCAGGCTTCTTCCATGGTGGCCGCCAGATGTTCATGCACTCCCGCGCCGCAGATCGCGTTCCGCACGGGCAGCACGATGTTTTCCTTGGCAATGGGCGGGCCGGCGTACAGGATGGTATTTTTGTTCATGCCGGGCACGACCTGTCCGGCAGGCAGCACATCCGCCCATACCGGCTGGCCGTTTTCAAAAATGTCGATCACCTTTGCGTTTGCCGCGTCAATGCGTTCTGCAACAGTCATGGCTCTCTTCTCCTTTTCTCCACAGCTGTAGCGGCTGTGGACTTTTATTGCTGTCAAGATTACTTTGACATATCCTGATTGGAATGTAAATATCCCATTTTTGCTATCATGTACGGAATGGGTCCGCGAAACGGCGCATGTCAAGAACTGATGCTGCGCAAAAAAATGATGGTTGCCATCCGCCCCACGTTTCCGTGCCGGTCAGCTCCGTCCGATCTGAAAGCAGATGATGCGATTTTGACGGCAATATGCGGAATTTGACAAGAATCGTCATTTGACATATAATATACATAAAAATGCATCGATCGGAAACCGAAAACCAGATCAAGGGAGGGGATTCCTATGCTCCTCAACGCCAAGCAAAAAAAGAAGCCGCTGCTTTTATCCGTGCTGATCACCTATTGGATCGCCCTGATCCCCCTGATGATCGTCGTGCTGACGAGCTATTTCACCTATCAGCGGCATATCGAACAGCGGAACCTGAACGCGCAAAGCCTCTCTGTGCAGACTGCGGCCAACACGGTGGACGCCCAGATGAAAAACGCCTCCTCCGCAGTCTCCGCGCTGCTGGCCAACAACGACGACGTGCGTATCCTGCGGAAAAGCAGCGATATGTCGGAATCGGAATTGCTCTTTCAGCTGTGGAAATCGCAAAAAGACCTGTTTATGCAGCGCAACCTGAACAGCCTGCTCAAGGGCATCTATCTGTATTTTCCCACCCAGAACGCCGTGCTGAGCACGGACAGCATTTTTGTCGGCGACACTTTCCAGAAGAACTGCGAGGCTCTGACCGGCATTTCCTATGAAATCTGGACCCAGCTCAACGACATTTCCGGTTCCCTTCGCTATTACATCGTCGAGGGCGTGAAAGGCACCGAATTCGTCATTTTCCAGCGCTATTTTCCCATCGCGTCCAGCAGCAACAACACCGTTTCCTATTCCCTGGTGAACAGGGAACAGCTGCTCAGGCACCTCCACGCCATCGCCTTCATGGAGGATACTACCTTTGCCCTCCTGGATTCGCAGAACCATGTTTACGGCGACGCGGCGCTTTCCGACGCCATCCTCGAAAGGCTCGCCGACACCGAAGGCTCCAACCAGCTCAAAATCGGGGACACGGTGGCGGACGTCGTGCCCCTCACCATCAGCTCCAGTATCCGTCTGGTGTCGCTGGTGCCGCTGTCCAGCATCGTTTCCTCCGGCCTGGGCTCGCTCCAGATCGTCATCATCGCCATCTTCGTTATCGGCATCATCATTTCGGCCTGTCTCGCCTTGTTCTACACGAAGCGCCAGGTCAAGCCCATCGAGCAGATCCATCGTTTGGTCACCGCCAGCGCGCCGCCGGACGTTCAGGATGACACGTGCAGCGTCTATCAGGAAATCACCCTGGGCATCGATCGTGTGCTCAGCCAGCTGAAAAACACCAACGGGCAGCTGATCAACCAGCAGGAGGCCCAGCGCAGCCGTCGTTTGCTCCATATGCTTCGGGGAAAGGACGATACCGAAGAACACATCCGCGCCATTTCGGATGGGCTTGGCATATCTTGGGAGAAAGGACGCATCGCCGTCATCTCCATCCATCTGAACAAGCTGCCCGACAATCTCCCTTATCAGGAAGATGAATGGAACAACGACACCCTGGATACGGTCTTGACCCAGGTTATGCTGGCGGCATTCGTCTCCGTGCTCTCCCCGCAGATCGACTGCCGTCCCGCCGCGGACGATACCCGGATGGCCTGTGTGCTTTCCGGCATCCCCCAGGATATGACCATGGAAACACTCATCCACCTTCTGGAAACCGTACGGATCTACCTGCGCGATCAGCTGACCATCGACGTGATGATCGCCATTGGCCATATGGACGACAGTCTCAGCGGCCTGCAAAACAGCTATCGGCAAGCTCGCACGACCCTTGAATACATGCGCATGTCCAAGCCGGATCGCCATGTGATGTGCTATGAGGAAATGGAGCATTTGCCTAACGCGGAAATGCCGGTGGAGCGCTCCTTCCAGATCCAGCGCAGGTTCCTTAATCAGATGCAGATGGAGGATTACGTAAACGCCTATGATACCCTGCTGAGCCTGTTGGATGAAAGCAACGGCTCTGTTATCAGTCCCGTTCAGATGATGTCCCTGGAGAGCACCCTTTCCTATTCCCTCTCCACGGATGAGCGCGCCTTTGCGGACAGCCACTTCGTGGCGCTCTACATCGCCAGCGTGGCGCGGCTCCGTAGCTGTCAGACCCGTCAGGAAGCAGGCTTGGTGCTTCAGGATATCTTTGCCGCCGTGCAGGACACCCGGGAAGACGTCATCGCGCCCGGTTCCGCCATCGTCGGCAGCGTCGTTGAATATACCACGAAGCACTACAAATCCCCGGATATCTCCATCGGCGCCATCGCAGACCACTTCGGGGTCAGCATTTCCTATATTTCCCGCCAGTTCAAGCGCTCCCAGGGAATGGGACTGCTGGAGTACATCCATATGTTACGCATCGAGGAGGCAAAGCGCCTTCTGACGGATACCAACAAAAACATCAAGGACATCGGCATAGAGGTCGGGTTTATCAACAGCCTGACCCTTTCCCGTTCCTTCAAGCGGCAGGAGGGCATCCTGCCCAGCGAATATAGGAATATCAACCGACAGGATAAGACCAGTCCGTGATCTGCGGCGGAAGTATACGAGAAGATCAAGGATAGCGATTCAAAAAAACAGCTTTCCACGGAGTCTGTGGCTCTGGGGAAAGCTGTTGCGTTATATAGTGGTCTTCGTATACCTGCAAATCCTTAACATATTTTGCACAAAGCTGCCTTACACGTTCCCGTGTTAAGCTCAGAGATTCTCCAATTTCCTCTAACGTTTCGCCATTCAATCGCCGAATAAAAATATCCTTGTCTCGCCCTTCCTTCGCTTGAGCCAAATATTCATCCAGCGCAGGCCGTTTTTTTCGATACAGCCCGTCAATATTTTCCAGCTTTTCCTGCTGAAGCTCATCAAGTAGCCGTTTTTTGAGGGCTTCGGGATATTCATCAGGCAGAAACTCAAAGATTTGCGCTTCAGAATACCCCGAATTTTCCTCATAATGCACAAGAATTTTCTGCTTTGCAGCCTGCATCAAAGCTTCTTCTTCAAGCACACCTTCCATGCCGCAGAATGTTTGCCAAAGCAAATGGCCAAGCGAATACGCCGCGTGCCAAACGCCCAGCATACAGCAAAGATTTGCTTCGATTTCTGCCTTTGCGTAAAGTCCAGATCGTCTATCCTCCACAAAGAAAACGTCTGGAACTGCTGTATCCTCTTCCGCTTGCTGTGCATACTCCGCCAGTGTTTGCGTACCGTTTTTCAAATTCTGCATCATCTTATGAAGCTCATCTGTCGTCAATCTCGTCACCTTGGGTTTTTCATCTTTAAGAAGAAACCCAACACTTACGCTCGACAGCATGGCTTCTGTTTTTTCAGACATATGAGCAATCTCTCCGCGTAAATAAGCGAATCTGTATGACAGAATTTCTTCAACGCTCTTTTTCCCCAGGTTTGGAATGGCATAAAGCTGCTCTTCCGTAATATTTCTCAACTGCTCATTTTCAAAAATCCCAACGTTTTCCAGTGCATTTCTTGCCCGAACGGATAACGATTCGAATTCGCTCGGGATTTCCTCAGCCATTTTCTTTTGAAGTTCAGCAAATTCCGCATATAAAGCTGAAACACCTGCTGCATCCGGGAAAAAAGCAGTGATTTCTCCCAGCATAACTTCTTCACGGTGCAAAGTTATTTTCTCCGTCAGCTTTGCGGCCGCCGTTTCCAACTCTTTTTGAGTACAATCCCCTACTTTTTCCAGTCTGCCGACCGTACCGCTGAGCGCCAGCTCTATCAAAGCTTCATTGGTTTCGATTTTCTCCCGCCGCAACACGTTTGCCGACCGTGTTGAAAAATGCTTCGATTCTATCTGATTCGAGAGAAAAACCATATCCTTCATTCCTTCCACGCCAATTTCTATACTATTGTTTTATTATATCATATTTTCTAAATTTTCAAAAGCGCAAAGATAAAATCATGTTTCAATAATGAGCAAAACATAGATATACCGATCTATATAGTTTATTAACACGCTTGGTGATGTTTAAATAATATTTTATTTCAGACCGTTTTCTCGACTCTTCACAAAATACGCACTCCATTTCGTGTTTTGATTTCTTCTTTTTGACTACGATGTAATCCTCAAAAGGAAAGGAGATATCACTATGGATACAAAGGAAAACACTGTTGCCCATGGGTAGGCGTAATTGAACCGTATTATCCCAAGGGAAAACGAGGACGTCCGCCTATGGGTATCGAAAAAATGCTGAGGATATATCTGCTTCAGATCTGGTTTAATCTGTCTGATTGGGAACGGTATATTGAGCATTGTAAATCTTCCATCCGCAGCAAGGTCGAGCATGTATTCCGAATTATCAAATGCCAATTTGGCTATAAAAAACGTTTATCGCGGATTAAAGAAAAACGAAAATCGTTAGATTCATGAGCGGCTATTCCGCACGGGTCAGCTTTTTGCTCTCATCCAGAAACACCTGCCGCTGAATCTTGAGCGGCACGCTGTCCAGAGCGTTCATCAGCTCGTGCAGGTCGCGGGCATATTTCTGGATCGTCGCCGCGCTTCGCTCCTGCTCGCGCAGGTGCGCGATGTAGCGGGAGAGGTTTGTGGGGTCAGCCCTGCGGTTCGTTTCGCCATGCGAATACCTCCTCGTTTTTTGGTTTGGGGATATCCGTTAGTTTAGCGGAAAAAGCGCCTGCTGTGTAGCAAGAAAAGCAGAAAGAGAAAATGCCGCGGCAAATTGATAAACCGCGGCGTTTGAACTATTTTTCAGAAAAGTCAATGTTATAGCATTCGGTCGCTCTTATAGATTCATTCTCATTCCAAAGCTGAAAAAGTACAATGTCCATAATTGGTCAACGTTATAAGGGGGGATCCCATCTTATGAAAGAAGATCCCCTGAACGAGAGGATTGGGAATGAACGCTATGGATATTGATTACCGGAAAATCGGTCGCCACCTGCGCACAGCTCGTGAGCACCACCAGATGACACAGGCTCAGGTCGCTGAGATATTGGGAATTGCAGAAAACAGTTATAGCAACATGGAACGAGGTCAACAGAAAATCAGTCTGCGAAGGGTGATTGAGTTATGCACGCTTTTCAAGATTAAGCCCGGAACTGTTCTGGATGATTGCTGCGATGAGCTGATTGCCCAAGAGGATATCACGCTGGATGAGAACGTCGAAAAACAGGAGCTGTTTCGGATTCTGGAAAAATGCACGGATAAATCCATCCACCTGCTGAATCTAATTGCGCAGAATATCTACGAAGATCAGGAAAAATGAGGTTAGACTATCGTTTTTCTACTTCTGCGATATTCCGACAGATTTTAAGCATCAGATTTCGGGTCTTAGGCGAACATTTCTTTGCAATTTGAATCATCATCTGTCCAAAGACGATATCTTCGATTTCTGCACTTTCATTGAAATCGTCGTCCAGAACGCAGCCGCTGAGAAGCGTGGAGAGTTTGACGTGAAGCACATTCGCTATTGCGCAAAGCCGATCCAGCTTGATTGGGCGTTCTCCACGTTCGATCCGTCCCCAATGCAGGGTGCTGACACCAAGCTGCTGAGATGCTTTTTCCTGCGTTAAGCCAATCTTCAATCGAGCCCGCCTGATATTCTGCCCGATCGTTTTATACGAAACCTCCATCGCGGTCATCCCCCTGTATATAACGCCCATTTTAAGCGTTTAATTCATGCTTGTCAAATATCGCTTTTCCTTGGACCTGTGGTGGCACTTTGCGTCACCTGAGATAAAACCACACCTTTTGCTTTCCTCAGCCATGCGTAATTGCTGGCTTTTTTTATTTTCTTTTTCATTATATAGACTAGGCGCAGAGATAAAATAGGAATTATATTTCCTGTTTGGATTCTATTTTTCCAGCTATGATTAAGGCGAAAGGAGGGTCGATTACGAAAGCCCGTCTGAGTAACACGCTTCTTGGAAAGGAACTCTATCGTGCCGGTCTCACACAGGAAGCATTTGCGGAAAAGGTTGGTATCTCAGCTCGATACGTTCGTATTCTCTGTACCAAGGACGTCAACGTATCCATTGCGGTATACTACGAGATTCTTAAAGTCTTGAATCTTCCAGCCGATTCTCTGCTCATCTATGTTGATGAGGCACACAAGAAAATAACTCTTCCAGCAAGAAAGGGGAAAAAACATGAATACAAGAAAAAGCGTTCTGCTTCATCCCCTCGGCAGTCAAACCAGTCATAGCTCTTTAGCGCAGCCTCATCTTTGCCCAAGAAGGAATGTCTGCGTATGAACAAAAGAACGAACTCCGATGATGTGATTATTTATAAAGGATCCCATCAAACAGTCATTCTCACGCATGCAGATTTTCCGAGTGATGAAGAATTTGAAAAATGGTATCATTGGATAAACGAAAACACTACTGACAGAAGATTCGGAAGGTTCATTGCCTTATGGAAAGATATGGATTTTCTGGAATCGCCCGATGCCGAGAAGCCCTTTCTTCGACGGGAAAATAGGCGTTGTCTCTGGCGAATTGCAAAACAAAATCTTACAGCAAAGCAATATCGCCGACTTTACATGCACGTTGTAAAAAGCATGACTTTGCAGGAAATCGCAATGGAAGAAGGGACTTGTTTTCAAGCCATACACAAGTCGATTGTCAACGCAAAAAAGAAACTGAGGGAGGTGCTGAAGAAAAGAAACTGAAAGCGATCATACACCCACTCATCTTTGAAAGTCGGCGTTTTTAGACCCACTACAATGTGAACAGAAAAAGAAAATAAAGAAACATTTTTCGCTAACAGGTAGAAAAACAAACCAAAACGCGCACGATAAGTGAAGGGGATTCTCTTCTCCTTGCGGAACGTTGACAACTGCATAAATTCATTGTGTGTACAAAACTCTGTGGAAGAGCGACACGATTCACAGCGCGATGATGGGATACCCGAAGCGATCTATGTGACCGAAATCCGATTTGGCCAATCGGGGCGCGACGATGCCACAGGGGGCTAACGATACTTCCTCACGGCTCTTCATGGATTAGAAGAGAACTTCTTGCTATATCGCCACATGGTATGGACAGAAGCTATGACGCTGATGCCGACAGCGGCATACAATGAGATCAAACATGAGATATGTTCAAAATAAGAAGCGCGTATCGGAAAATTGATCCCCTTACGCGCTTTTGTCTCTTTTTCTTTTATGAAACTATAATTAGAAAACCGCATCATTGCGCTTTTTACGTAAAAAGCCTATGATGGTGCTGTTCAGCAAGAACATTTCGGATTAAATCAGGAGAATGGAGGCAAGAAAATGGAGCGTACCATAGAATCGAACCGGTTGGTTTCAAAAACATACACAGCTGAACAAGTTGCAGCGATTTTGGGTGTAAGTGTGCGAAAAGTGTATCTACTCTGTGAAGCAACAAAAGATTTTAAGGTGATTCGCATGGGCAAGCGCTGTTTGCGTATTCACAAGGAATCCTTCGACAAGTGGTTTGATAACATGTGCGGGATTCAGTGATACGACAGAAGGGATGATCTTATGGCAACACTCAAGATACGAGGAGAAAGCTATTCGGTTATCTATCTTTATACGGCGGCAGATGGGCAGAAGAAACAGCAGTGGGAAACATACGTCACGGAGCTGGAAGCACTCCAAAGGAAAACGTATATCGAATACCTGCAAAAGAACAAAATGAAAAAGGAGCTTCAGCTTGCCGCCGTCTCCTATCGCCAGCAGCGCGTTCACGAAAAAGAAGAAAAAGAAAGGATTCTTCTATCTGCCGATCATCGCGAGCCTTTGCCTGCAAACAGAGGAGACAACCACGCCAAAACCTTTGGCGAGTTCATCGAGAAGTGGCTTCCATACCATGTACGAAAAAAATGCCTGTCGCCAAACACCTATGACAGTTATCGATCTAATCTGGATAATCACATTCTTCCGGTATTTGGCGATATCATCATGAGTACCATCACCGCGGAAGACATTGATGATTTTCTCGATAGTCTGACAATGAAGCCCTGCGGCGGTTCAAAGGCATATCGGGGTAATGATTATGTTGAGACACTTTCATCTGCAACAGTTAAGAAATGCTACACGGTTTTGACGGCAGGATTCTCGGATGCGAAAAAGTGGCACTATATCGACGAAATCCCGGAAATAAGTCCGCCAGTCGAAAAAGGGAAGAAACGTCGGGCATGGGAACCACAAAGGGTTTTTGAAGTCATGGAAGCTGCAAAGGACAACAAATTGCTGCATCTGGCCATTCATCTGGCTTTTGTTTGTTCACTTCGAGCGGGAGAGGTAGCCGGTATTGACTTAAATATGCTGGATTTTCGAGATAACAGCATGTGGATTGTCGGACAAATCCAGCGGGTTTCCGATAAGGCACTCGCGGTTTTACCCAATCATGTCGTGCTTCGCGTGTTTCCGAAGTTTGTGAAAACGTCAAAAAGCAGTTTAATCCTAAAAGGTCCGAAAACTGAGGGAAGCCGAAGAAAGCAATACCTGACAGCTCCTCTTGCGTTCGAAATCCACGAGCGCATGGATCAGATCAAAAAGGATAAGGCATATTTTGATGACCTGTACAGCGATTACGGTCTGCTCCTATGCCAAGCGGATGGCAGACCGATCGATCAGAAAGCCCTTGGTAAAGCATTCAAAGAACTTCAGCGATCTCTGCGAATCCCTAAAGAAGAACAAATTGAATTTCAAGGGCTTCGTAAGTCCGGACAAATGCACAAGGTGAGGCTCACCCAAAACAATTATCAGTTGGTCGCTGAAAACAGTGGTCAATCTCCGGAAGTCTTGATGAGCAACTACAACGAAGCACGGGAAATTGAGAAGCGTGCGCTTGCCGCAATGGTGGAAAGAAGTTTCTATCCAGAAATCGCCGTAAGCACCCCGCAGGCAGCTTCCATTATGGAAGTGCTGAACCAAAATCCCGACCTTGCAGGTCAGATTTTGAAGAATCTGCTTCTTCAAACGGCTTATGCGCAACCGAACACCACAGTCACAGGTTAGCCAAGTTTAGCAGGCGCATTAGCAGACTCGGCCGCACCTGCTGCCGGCGCATCCGATTAGCAGAGATACGGGCAAAGGATACGATCCTTGTCCGCCTCTCTCCCCTTCTCACAAACCCAACTGA
>ERZ824488.1065-NODE-1065-length-32447-cov-7.317115_pt1 | contig 32447 bp, 27 predicted proteins | sample MGYA00519936_ERZ824488 | MGnify/ENA primary metagenome ERZ824488 (study PRJEB31778, sample SAMEA3449153) | human gut metagenome | biome: human gut; feature: human-associated habitat; material: faeces | place: United Kingdom | collected 2010/2012 ... | reverse complement strand
CGAGAGCCCAACGCAGTGGGTCTCGTTTGAGAGCGTGTCAAAAATACTTTTTTGACACGCTCTGCGGCGCATCCTTCGGGATGCGCCGCTTCCTGTTTGCCGCGCTTTTTCGTTGACGGCGGTTTCTTTTGCGTGTAGAATCGTGTCGAAAGGCGGTATCCTCTATAATGCTGTGCCTGCTGCGGCGAAAAGATCCCCGCGGAAAGCCGGTTCTGCCCCAGGTGCGGCGCGCAGCTCCCGCCGCGCAGTGAAAAACAATAAACTTACTAAAGGAAGAAGACCGTATGAAAATTCCGTGCAAAAAGCTCCGTGAAAATGCCATACTGCCCACGCGCGGCACCGCGCTCGCCGCGGGCGTTGATCTTTACGCCCTGCTGCCGGACGGGCAGGAGAGCGCGGCCGTTGCCCCGCAGGGCAAGTACCTCTTCCCCACCGGCATCGCCGTGGAGATCCCGGAGGGGTACGTCGGACTGGTGTTTGCCCGCAGCGGCATCGCCACAAAGCGCCAGCTCGCCCCCGCCAACTGCGTCGGCGTGATCGACGCCGATTACCGCGGAGAGCTGCGGGTGTTTCTGCAGAACAACGGCACCGAGACGCAGACCGTGGAAAACGGCGAGCGCATCGCGCAGCTCGTCATCACGCCGTGTCTCGACATCGAGATCGAAGAAACGGACGAACTCTCCGAAACGCTCCGCGGCGCCGCGGGCTTCGGCAGCACCGGCACGCACTGAAGCGGAGCCGAAAAACCGTCACGGAAAAAACATCGCCCCGCATTTTGGACGCACTCTCCAAAACGCGGGGCGATGTTTTGTATTCTTTCACCGAAATAAAGACAGACTTGCCTGCACGATGCGCCGCACGAACCGCACGACCGTTTCGCGCTCATACCGGTCGTAGCCCTCCACCACGACATGCATCAGCCCATTGGACAGATGCGTGTACAGCATCTCCAGTTCCTCGTCGCTCGCGCGCAGCTCCTGCCGCCAGTAGGCGATGCTCTGCGGCCGGGCGTAATCGATCATCCGGTGGATGACCGTCGAGCCGGGATTTTGGAAGATCAGCACACGGCAGGCTTCCTCGTTCTTCCCGATCATGTCGTAGATCGCCTCGATCAGCGCCGCAACATCAAACGATTTTATCAGCGTGAGCGACTGCGCGAACGCTTCAAGCAGCTCATTCTCGATCGCCTCCAGCAGCGCAAAGCAGTCGCTGTAATGCGAATAAAACGTCGCGCGGTTCAGCTCCGCCAGCTCGCAGACCTCCTTGACCGTGATCTTGTTCACGCTCTTTTCCTTCAGCAGCGTTAAGAACGCCTGCTTGAGCGCGTGCTGCGTATACCGGACTCTCGCATCGGATTTTCCTGCCATGGGACACCTCATCACAAATTGTTTACAGAAATGGGCAACGTTTCTGTTCCGCATGTCGGTTTTCTTTCACGCAGCAGCCGGTTGACGGTTGTACATCTCTGTCGGAAAAAGTATACTATATACATGAAAGATAATCAACATATGTCTTTCGTATTTATCCCATGGAGGTGGATCCCTATGTATAAAACCTATCTTGTGACCGGCGCGACTGGCTTTCTCGGCCGCACGGTCGTTTCGGAGCTGCTCTCCCGCGGTGCGGCGGTGCGGGCGCTCGTACTGCCGGGCGACCGGCTCGCCGGAGTTTTGCCCGAGAGCGTGGAGCGCACGGAGGGCGATATCTGCAGCGCATCCGCGCTGGAAAATTTCTTTGCCGGAACGGATGAGAGCACCTGCGTCATCCATACGGCGGGCATCGTAACGGTGGCATCGCGCCCGGACGCCTCGCTCTACCGCGTAAATGTGGACGGGACGCGCGCCATTTTACGCGAGTGCACCGCGCATGGCGTCGGCAAGCTCGTGTATATCAGCTCCGTCCATGCGCTGCCCGAAAAGCCCAAGGGCATGACGATCACGGAAACCGACGCCGTTTCTTCGGAATTTGTTTCCGGCGATTACGCCAAAAGCAAAGCGGAGGCGACATCGCTCGTATTTGCCGCAGCGAAAAATGGTCTGAACGCGAGCATCGTGTTCCCGTCCGGCATTATCGGGCCGGGCGATATCGCCGGAGGCAGCATGACGACGATGTTCCGCTCGTTCCTTGCGGGGCGGCTCCCGCTCGCGGTGCGCGGCGGATACGACTTCGTTGATGTGCGCGACGTTGCCCGCGGCATCGCCGACTGCGCGGAGAACGGGCAGCGCGGCTGCGGTTACATTCTCTCCGGCCACTATACAACGATCCGCGATATGCTCGAAGCGCTCAAATCCGCAGCCGGTGTACGGCGCACGGTAACATATCTGCCGCTCAGGCTTGCCCGGAGCGCGGCGAAGGTCTGTGAGAAATTTACCCGTAGGGGAAAGAAGCCTTTCTTCACGCCCTATTCCATAGCCGTCCTCGGCTCGAACGCGGATTTCAGCCACAGCGCAGCCAGCCGGACGTTTGGCTATACACCGCGTCCGCTGCTTGCGACGCTGCGCGACACGGCGCACTGGCTGTGCCGGGCAAAGCCTATCACGGCAGCAACATGAAACTATAAGCCCCATACTCCGCCGGCGGAAGCGCATCAAGCGCTTCCGCCGGTTTCGTTTTCCACGCGCCGCTCCACATCCCGGACGAGCGCTTCAAACCGCCGGGCAGTATCCGGGCTGTCAGACTCAATGCAGAGTGCCGCGCGGTCGGCGCAGGGCGCGATGTGCACGCCGCCGGGGACCGTCCGCACGGTCAGCCCGTCGGTGAGATCCGCGCCCGCTTCCATGAGTCCCGCGGTGAGCGCGCGCATGAGCCGCGCGCGGTGCGGCGCGCCGCAGTACACCCGGCAGGCGTACCGCGCCCGTTCGGAGAAAGCCTCCGGCGTGCGCTCAAGCGCGCCGCCTCTCTGCTCCGGCAGGCGCAGTTTGCCCTCCCAGGCATCGAGATTGGCCCGGTAGTACGAGCCGGGGTCGCCGATATCGCGCCAGTAGCCCTCCATCGGCACGCCGCGGATGCCGCGCCCGGACGCCATCAGCCGCGGGAAAAGATCGCGGGCAAAATCAAAGGGCGTATCCGCCGGGATGAAGCGCAGTACCTCCGGGGACAGAACATAGATGCCGGTGTTTACCAGATCGGTCACGACGCGCTCCCATGCGGGCTTTTCGATGAAGCTGCGCACCCACCCCTCGCCGTCGGTCACGGCGAGACCGTAGGGCAGCGGCGCTTCGTGCGGATAGAGCGCCATCGTAACGGCGGCGTGCGCGCGCCGGTGCTCGTTCCAGAGGGCGCGAAGGTCAAAATCGCACGCGGCGTCGCCGCTGATGATGAGCGCGTTTTCCCCCGCGATAAAATCCTCGCAGTTTTTCACCGCGCCCGCGGTGCCGAGCGCTCTGTCCTCGCGCCGGTACTGCATGCGCACGCCGAAGCCGCTGCCGTCGCCGAAGTACCGCTCGATCTGCTCGGGCAGGCAGGCCGTCGTGCAGCAGAGATCCCGGAAGCCGCAGCGCTTCAAAAGCGCTACGATGTGCTCGAGCATCGGCGCGCCGAGCAGCTCCGCCATGGGCTTCGGCACCGCGCCGTGAGTGACCGGGGCGAGCCGCGTCCCTCTTCCTCCCGCCAAAATGACCGCTTTCATCTTTTTATAAAAGCTCCTTTTTTTATTTTTACGGAGGAAGTTTCTGCACCGCGGCGAAAAAATATGCAAACAGCGGAAGAATGCGGCGAAAAGGGCTCGCATTCTTTGGATATTTGTGGTATATTATATTCTGTATTTTTATCTGCCCGCTCTGTGGTTCCGGCGGGCATGGGGAGAGGATACTTTGAACAGCCGCAAACCGCAGAAATTTGCCGAGCCCGGCCTCCGCATGTGCCTGCTCATCATGCTCATATTCGCGCTTGTAACCTTCTTTTTCGCCCGCTTCAACCGCTATATCGCCTACGGCGAGGCGGTCGTCACGGTGCTGCTCGCGATCTACGCGCTCATCCGCGCGCGGGCGCGCCAGAAGGAGCTGCAGGCGTTCGTTGAGAACGTCACCTACAACGCCGAATCCGCCACGAACAACACGCTCATCCACTTCCCGCTGCCGATGGCGGTGTTCCGTCTGAACGACAGCGGCGTCGTCTGGGGCAACCAGCCGTTCTGGGAGATGTGCGGCCGCACGAGCCCCGCGTTCGACGCGAAGCTCGCCTCGCTCGTGCCGGAATTCAACAGCAAGTGGCTGCTCGAGGGCAAAAACCGCATGGCGGATCTTCTCGAGGTGGACGGGAAAAAGTATCAGGTCAACGGCAACATGGTCCGCGCCGGAGAGCGCGAGGAGACCTATGAGTTCATGGGCATCACCTACTGGGTGGACGTGACCGAGTACGACGACGTAAAGCAGGAATATCTCGCCACGCGCCCGGTCGTGATGGTCATGCTCGTGGATAACTACGACGAGCTGATGAAGCCGCTCACCGACCGCCAGCGCACCGAGCTGCGCGGCCAGCTCGACATTGCCATTGAGAAATGGTGCGAGGGACGCGGCGGCATTCTCCGGCGCGTGGACCGCGACCGGTACATCTTCATTTTTGAAAAGCGGCATTTTGACGAGATCACGAAAAACCGCTTCACGCTCGTCGAGAGCATTCATTCGATCGTCAATCTCATGGGCATCCACGCCACGGTGAGCATCGGCGTCGGACTCGACGGCGCGAGCTATGACGAGGACTATTCCTTCGCCACGCTCGCCGAGGATATGGCGCTCTCGCGCGGCGGCGATCAGGCGGTCGTGAAAAACAAGTTCAACTTTGAATTTTTCGGCGGGCGCGGCGCGGAGGTCGAAACGCGCACAAAGGTCAAGTCCCGCGTTATGGCAAACTCTCTCTCCCGGCTCGTGCAGGACGCCTCGCAGGTGTTCATCATGGGCCACCGGTACGCCGATCTCGACGCCGTCGGCGCGGCGGTGGGCGTGCGGTGCATTGCCCGGCGCTTCCACTGCCCGGCAAAGATCGTGCTCGACATGGACAAAAACGCCGTCGGGCCGCTGCTCACCATGCTGCACGGCGAGGAGGAATACAAAACCGCCTTTATCAGCGCGCAGGAGGCGCTGCTCGAGGCCGACAGCCGGACGCTGCTCGTCGTGGTGGACACGAACCGCCCCGAACAGGTGGAGGACGAATCGCTGCTCACCGCGTGCAGCAACCGGCTCGCGGTTATCGACCACCACCGGCGCGCCGCGACCTATATCAAAAACGCCACGCTCACGCTCTATGAGCCGAACGCCTCGTCCACGTGCGAGCTCGTCACGGAGCTCATACAGGAGCTGTGCGAGCCGACGGACATTCTCCCCTTTGAGGCGGACGCCGTGCTCTCCGGCATCGTGCTCGACACGAAAAACTTTACGATCCGCACCGGCGACCGCACGTTTGACGCCGCGGCGTTCCTCCGCCGCAGCGGCGCGGACACCACGCGCGTGAAGAAGCTCTTCCAGAACGGCATGGAGGAGACCATGGAGCGCTACGACATTATGAAGCAGGCGCGCATTTACAAGGGCATCGCCGTGGTCGCCGCGCAGGAGACGCAGAACCGCATCGTCGCCGCGCAGGCCGCGGACGAGCTTTTGAACATCTCCGGCGTGAACGCGAGCGCCGTTTTGTACCCCACCGGCGACGGCGGCGTCGCGTTGTCGGCGCGGAGCATCGGCAGTGTGAACGTGCAGGTGCTGCTCGAAACGCTCGGCGGCGGCGGCAACCGCTCGGCGGCCGGGGCGCAGATACCGAACTGCTCGCTGCGCGACGCGGTGAACCGGCTCTTCGCCGCCATCGACGAATACCGCGCCACAGACTAATAAAAACTAAGAGACCGAAGGAGGTCATATTCCATGAAAGTTATTTTCCAGCAGGATGTCCGCGGACAGGGCAAAAAAGGCGAGATGAAGGAAGTCTCCGAGGGCTACGGCCGCAACTACCTTCTCCCCCGCGGTCTCGCCGTAGAAGCGAATAAGGACAATCTCAACACCCTAGCGCTCAAGGAAAAGGCGCGGAAGGCGCAGGAAGCGCGCGAGCGCGCCGAGGCCGAGGAGGCCGCCGCCAAGCTCAAGGACGTTATCGTCACGGTGCGCGCCAAGGCCGGCGCGAACGGGCGTCTTTTCGGCAGCGTCACGTCGCAGGAGATCGTGGACGCGCTGCGCGAGCAGCACGGCGTCTCCATCGAGAAGAACCGCATCGTGCAGGCCGAGCCGATCAAGAGCTTCGGCAGCTTTGAAGTCAAGTGCAAGTTCGGCTACGGCATCGACGGCACCGTGCAGCTGCTCGTCATCGAAAAGTAAGAGCGGATGGAAGAACTGCTCGGACGGCGGGTGCCCTGGTCCGCGGAAGCGGAACAGGCGGTGCTCGGCTCGTGCCTGATCGACCCGTCCTGCCTGCCGGACGTTATGACGGCGGTGCGCGGCGCGGATTTCTATCTGCCGCAGAACCGGGAGATCTTTGAAACGATCTTCTCCATGTTCACCTTCGCCAAGCCCATCGACCCGGTGACGGTGCTCGATGAGATGAAGGTGCGCGGCGTTTACCATGACGAGAGCTCGCAGCAGTACATCCGCGAGCTGATGCGCTTGACGCCCACGGCGGCGAACGTGCTCAAATACGCCGCCATCGTGCGCGACCAGGCGCTGCTCCGCAACGTTATCTCCGTGTGCGAGGAAACGGTCGAGGCCGCCTCCTCCGGCGCGGGCGAGGCCGGGGATGTGCTCGATCTCTGCGAAAAGAAGATCTATGCGCTCCGGCAGGATCGCGTTGTCGGCGGGCTGATGCCGGTGTCGCAGGTCGTGAACAGCGTCTACTCCAATCTTTCCGAGCTCGCCGCCTCCGGCCAGCCGATCCCCGGCATCCCGACCGGTTTCCGGGACGTGGACCGCCGCATCATGGGCATGAACAAGGGCGACTTTATCCTTGTCGCCGCGCGCCCCGGCATGGGCAAAACGAGTATCGGTCTCAACATCTGCCTGAACGCCGCAAAAGCCACGGGAAAGACCGTCGCCATCTTCTCGCTCGAAATGAGCCGCGAGCAGCTCGTAACGCGCTTTCTCTCCAGCGAGGGCGAGATCCCGCTCGGGAATCTTCTCACGGGCAATCTCACGATGGACGAGTGGAAGCGCACGGCGCACGCCTGCGCCGCGGTGTCCTCGCTCGATATTCTCGTAAACGACAACCCGACGCTCACCGTCGCGGAGATGAACGCGCAGTGCCGCCGACTCAACAATCTCGGCCTTGTGATGATCGACTATCTTCAGCTCATGCAGGGCTCCGGCAGCAAGAACAGCTGGGCAAGCGAGAGCCGCCAGCAGGTCGTCAGCGACATTTCGCGCATGATGAAGATCATGGCAAAGGAGCTGAACGTGCCGGTGCTGTGCCTTTCGCAGCTCTCGCGCGCCAACGAGCAGCGGCAGGACAAGCGCCCGATGCTCTCGGATCTGCGCGAGTCCGGCTCGATCGAGCAGGACGCCGACATCGTCATGGGCATTTACCGCGAAGGCTATTACAACCAGGAGATCGAAAACCCGAATCTCACGGAGCTGATCGTGCTCAAAAACCGCCACGGCGAGACCGGCAAGGACAGTCTCCAGTGGCAGGGCGAGTATACAACGTTCCGCGACGCCGACCGCTGGCACAATGAGTGAGCCGGTGCTCGACCGCAGCCTGCTCCCGGCGGGGTGCACGGTGCTGTGCGCCGTGTCCGGCGGGGCGGACTCGGTATGTCTGCTCGATCTCGTGCGGCGGCTCGGCGATGTGACGGTGCTCTGCGCCCACTTCGACCACGGCATCCGCGGCGCGGAGAGCGCGCGGGACGCCGCGTTCGTCGAAGCGCTCTGCAAAGAATGGGGCGTCCCGTTCTTTCCCGGCCGGGGCGACGTTCCGGCGTATGCCGCGGCGAACGGCTTGAGCATCGAGACCGCGGCGCGGGAGCAGCGCTACGCCTTTCTCGAGCGCACCGCGAAAGAACAGGGCGCGGACGTCATCGCCACGGCGCACAATTTAAACGACAACGCGGAGACCATTCTCTTCCGCATGGCGCGCGGCACGGGACTGTGCGGACTTACCGGCATCCCGGCGCGGCGCGGCAGGATCGTCCGCCCGCTTCTGCAGACGCCGCGGCGCGATATTGAGGAATATCTCATCGCGCGCGGTATCCCCCATGTGGAGGACTCCACGAACGCGGAGACGGACGCTGCGCGAAACCGCATCCGGCTCGACGTGCTCCCGAGACTCGAGAGCATCCACCCCGGCGCGGCGGCGGGCATCGCGCGCATGAGCGAAACGCTCGCCGAGGACGAGGCGTTTCTCGCCTCGCTCGCGGAGGAAAAGCTCGCCCTCTGGGGCGAGGCGATCCCCGGCGCGGAGCTTTGCGCGGTGCCGCGGCCCGTCGCGCGGCGCGCTCTTGCGCGCTGGCTCGGCGGAGAACTCTCGCGCGAGCGGTTCGACGCGCTGCTGCGCTTTGCCGCCGGAGACGGCGACGGCGTGCTGGAGCTTCCGGGACGGCGCATCCGGCGGGAGCTCGGGCAGCTTCGGCTCGGCGAGGGGGACGCGCCGCCGCTGGAGGAGCGCGTGCTTTTGCCCGGAGAAACGCTCCTTTACCCCGGCCGGTGGCGCATTTCGTGCGAAAGTTGCGCTGCGGGGTCGGAAATTCAAACTTCGTTCAACACTTTTTGCTTTTCATGTGCCAATATATGTGGTAAACTGTCCGTCGCATCCCGCGCCGCGGGAGATACGATCCTCCTGCACCGCCGCGGCGGTACGCGCTCGGTGAGTAAGCTGCTCGGCGAAGCGCGCATCCCGGTCTCGCAGCGCGCCGCCGTTCCCGTTTTGCGCGACGGGGCGGGGCCTCTTGCCGTTTACGGCATCGGGCAGAGCGAGAGAGCTTTCCCCGCGCCGCAGGAACCGTTTTATAAAATCACCATTTCGCCAATTTCGGAGGAAGAGAGAGAATGAGAGAAGATATTGCGTCCATACTGCTCAGTGAGGAGCAGATCCATACGCGCGTCCGCGAGCTGGGCGCGGAGATCTCCCGCGATTACGCCGGGAAAGAGCCGCTGTTCGTCGGCGTTTTGAAGGGCTGCTTCATTTTCATGGCGGACCTGTTCCGCGAAGTGACGATCCACGGCAGCGTGGACTTTATGGCCGTTTCGTCCTACGGCAACGGCACCTCCACCACGGGCGCGGTGAAGATCAACAAGGATCTCAGCCAGGACATTGAAAACCGTGATGTCATCATCGTCGAGGACATTCTCGACTCCGGCATCACGCTCAGCTATCTCACGAAATATCTCCAGAACCGCAAGCCGAGCTCCATCTGCATCGCAACGCTGCTCGATAAGCCCGCGCGCCGCCGCGCCGATGTGCAGGCGAAGTACGTCGGCTTCACCGTGCCGGACGCCTTTGTCGTCGGCTACGGTCTGGATTACGCGGAAAAGTACCGCAATCTGCCGTTCATCGGCGTTCTCAAGCCGGAAGTATACGAAAAATAAATCTCTGATTTATATATTGTCCGCGCCGTCCGGTGGGACGGCAGAAAAGGAAGTGACAGTTTTTGAACAACCGACCCTCCCCCAACAAGACCCGTCAGATCGGCTTTCTCGTATTGATCTTCGTGCTGCTGCTCGGCACGATCTATTCCATGACGAGAAACACCGCAAAGGAATCGCTTGTCTATTCGGAAGTCATCGAGCTTTTTGAGACGAAGCAGGTCGAATCCTTCACCATCGACACCGACGGCAATCTCACCATGCAGCTGCGCTCCGCCTACAAGGGACAGACGAAATACTCCTACGAGTGCGGCAGCTTCAGCATCTTCTACAACGATCTCAACGATCTCGTGCAGGAGCAGAAGGCCGAAGGCATTCTCACCGAGTACGACTACCCGCCCGCGTGGGAGGCAGCCTGGTGGCTGAGCTTTGTGCCGTATCTCATCATCTTCGTCATCATGGGCGTGCTGTGGTACTCCATGATGCGCTCGGCGCAGGGCGGCGGTGCCGGCGGCGTTATGAAGTTCTCCAAGGCGCGCACCCGTCTCGGCAGCGAGGAAAAGCAGAAAAAGACGTTTGCCGACGTTGCGGGCGCCGACGAGGAAAAGGAAGAGCTGCAGGAGATCGTCGAATATCTGAAAAACCCCGCGGCATATTCCCAGATGGGCGCGCGCATCCCCAAGGGCGTGCTGCTCGTCGGCCCTCCGGGCACGGGCAAAACGCTGCTCGCCAAGGCGGTCGCCGGCGAAGCGGGCGTCGAATTTCTGTCCATCTCCGGCTCCGACTTCGTTGAGCTGTACGTCGGCGTCGGCGCGGGCCGCGTCCGTGACCTGTTTGAGCAGGCCAAGAAGGTCGCCCCCGCCATCGTGTTCATCGACGAGATCGACGCCGTCGGCCGTCAGCGCGGCTCCGGTCTCGGCGGCGGCCACGACGAGCGCGAGCAGACGCTCAACCAGCTGCTCGTGGAAATGGACGGCTTCAACGATAACCAGGGCGTCATCGTCATGGCGGCGACGAACCGCGCCGACATTCTCGATAACGCGCTTCTCCGCCCCGGCCGCTTTGACCGGCAGGTGTACGTCGGTCTGCCCGATATCAAGGGCCGTGCCGACATTCTGAAAGTCCATGCCCGCGGCAAGCCGCTCGGCGAGGATGTGGATCTGCGCGACATCGCCAAGGGAACGCCCGGCTTCTCCGGCGCGGATCTGGAGAACCTGCTCAACGAAGCCGCGCTGCTCGCAGTACGCCGTCACCGCCGGTTCATCATGCAGAAGGACATTGACGATGCCATTCTCAAGGTCTCCATGGGCCCGGAAAAAAAGTCCCGCGTCATCACCGAGAAGGAGCGGCGGCTCACCGCGTACCACGAGTCCGGTCACGCCATCGCCGCGCATTATCTTGAGCATGTCGATCCCGTGCAGTATATCACGATCATCCCGCGCGGTCAGGCCGGCGGCTTCACGCTGTTCCGCCCGCAGGACGACAAGAGCTTCCGCTCGCGCAGCGAGATGTTTGAGGACATCGTCGTCGCGCTCGGCGGGCGCATCGCCGAGAAGATCTTCCTTGACGACATCTCCACCGGCGCTTCCGGCGACATCCAGCAGGCGACGCACACCGCCCGCAACATGGTCACCGTGTACGGCATGAGCGACCGTCTCGGCCCCATCAGCTTCGATTCCTCGGGCCACAGCATCTTCATCGGCCGCGACTTCGGCCAGACGAAGAGCTATTCCGAAGAGACCGCCGCCATCATCGACGAAGAGGTCAAGCACATCTTCGACGAGGCCGCGCTCAAGTGTGAGGAGATCCTCCGCGCCCACGCCGACGTGCTCGTTGCGCTCGCGGAATATCTGCTCATCAACGAGACGATCGACGGCGAGGACTTCCGCTACTTCTGCGATCACAAATGCATGCCCCCGCTGCCGGAGAAATCCGACGCCGTGAAGCAGAAGGAAGCCGAGCTTCTCAAGGAGACCGAAACACCTGCCGCCCCCGCCGAGAACGCGGAAGCGAAGAGCGAACCGGACGAAAGCAAAAAAGAAGAGTAAAGCAAAAGCCCCGCCCGTTGAACAAACATCCAACAGGCGGGGCGTTTTCATTGTCAGCCGCGGATCAGCCAGTCAACAAGGCCGATGCTCTCATCGGGAAACGTCAGGCTCGGCACAGAAAAATGATCCGCTCCGGCGGCATTGCGCCAGCCCTTCTCCGTATCCGGCCGCTGCGGGATGCGCACATACGCACATGAGCCGGATCGAAACGGCGGACTGCGGCGGTTCTTGACAGCACGGGCGGAGCAGAGCCCCGCCCCTACAAGACCGTATCAAATCCGTCCGTAGAGGAGGGGCTCTGCTCCTCCCCATTTCTCTCTGTCAGCGAGAAATCTTTTCACAGCGGTAATGCAGGAAGCCGTTCTCCTGCCGGACAAATGCAAAGCCTACCTTTTCGAGCACGCGCCGGCTGCGCGTGTTCTTTTCTATGACCCGCGCGGTCACGGCGGTCAGGCCCAGCTCGTCAAAGGCATATGCAAGCAGAAGCCGCTCCGCCGCTGTGCCGATACCGCGGTTTTTCACCGCGTCGTTCTGGAGATGGATGGAAAGCTCGCCCTCCCGCTTCTCCCAGTCGATATGCTTGATGCCGGTCTCACCCACCGGACGCCCGTCGAGCCGAATGAGAAAATGCCGCCGGTCGGGCGCGCCGTAGCGCTCAAACCGCTTTCGCGTCTCTTCCGGAGAGTAGCGATACGCGGAAAAGAGGCTCATGTCCGCAAACGTGGCCGGGTCGCGCTGAAAATCGCGGTCAAGCTCGTTCATTCCTTCAAGCGTGATCTTTTCCAGCGTAATGTTCATGTCCTCCGCTCCTTTCCTCCGGCGCCGACGCCAGTCCCCACGCGAGCCACAGAAGCGGCGCGCTCACGACAAGGCCGAGCGCGAAAAATGCCTGCATCCAGTACGCCGCGGCGCCCCAGAGCCACGCGGCGCTCTCCCCGTTCTCCCGCGGGCGGAAAAACGTGACGCCCACCATGCCGAGATAAAGCGCGAGCCCCGGCCACCCGAGATTCATCGCATAGCCGAGATACTCGTTGTGCGCGTTCGTAACATACGTTCTGAGCGTCCGTCCCGTCTCCGGCACGAAGCGCGTGAACTCGATGTGCAGCCGCGCCGCCGCCGTGCCCGGCCCGCCGCCGAACACCGGCCGCTGCGCGATGAGCGCGCAGACCTCACGCCAGATCTCCACGCGGTGCGAGCCGAACGAGGCGTCCGCCTCGCCGTGGAGCAGGCGCGAGGCTTCATACAGCGTCCCGCTCTGCCCCGGATAAAAATACACTGCGAGCAGTGTCGCGATCATAAAAGCGCCCTCCGCCGCCAGAATATACCTCCGCTGCCGTCCGCGCGCGAGCTTCGGCAGCATCAGCGCGCATGAGCCGGGCAGCGCGACCCACGCGGACGAGCACTCGCTCCGGTACAGGACATAGAGCGCCATTGCCGCGGGGAGCAGCAAAAGAAGATCGTACCCGCGCTTTTTGACCGCCGTATATACGAGCACCGGCACCGCGAGCGAAAGCACGGAGCCGAGGATCAGGGTATTGCCCACCGTGCCGAGATACATGCCGGAATAGAGCGTTCCCGCGTCGGCAAAGCGCCAGCCGTTCGGGTACAGCCCGAGCGGGTTCCCGCCCGCGATCTGCCAAAGCGCCACGGCGCAGCAGAGAAATATGCTTGCTCCGAACACACGGACATAGATGATCTTTTTCCGTCCCCAGCGGGCTATGCCGAGCGCCGTGAGCGCATAGAGAAACTGCGTGAAAAGCCCGTCGTACCGTCCCGCGCCGAGAAACGTTTTCCCCCGCCACGGGCTGAGCGCCGCGGAAACGAGATTCCAGACGAGGAACGCGCACGTTAGATAGAAAAACGCACCCGGCTTTTTTGCAAAAAGGCGCGCGCCGGTGCAGAGGCACGGCAGCAGCCCGAGCAGCCACGCCGCCGTCGCGCCGGTGTAAAGCCAGAATTTTGCCGCCGTAAGGTTCGCGTAGCCGTGAAAGCCCGTGAACAGCGGAAAGAGCGCCAGCAGGCAGAGTATGTACTTGTCCGTGAGCCATTCGCAGCGCTTTTCGGCTTTTGTCATGCTCTGTTCCTCCATGGGATGCACTCCCTCAGTCAGCAGCTTTGCCGCTGACAGCTCCCTCATGGAGGGAGCCGGTTTTAAAAAGTATACCCCATCCCCCGCGGGAAAGCAACTTGCCGCGGCTTCTCTCTCGTGGTAGAATGTGCCCGAGAGGAAGGTGCGCCCCATGATCTTTGATACCCACGCCCACTATGACGACAAAAAATTCGACGCCGACCGGCGGGAAGTTCTCGCCGCAATGCCGGCAAAGGGCGTTTCGCTCATCGTCGATCCCGGCTGCGACGGTGAAAGCTCCCGCGCGGCGTGCGCGCTCGCACAGGAGTTCCCGTTCGTATACGCCGCCGTGGGCTGGCACCCGGAGGAATGGCAGAGCTGGAACGGCGAGAGCATGGCGCTGCTGCGCTCGCTCTGCGCGCAGCCGAAGGTGGTCGCCATCGGGGAGATCGGGCTGGACTATTACTGGGACACCGAGCACAAGGCGCTGCAGAAGGAGATGTTCGAGCGGCAGCTCTCGCTCGCCATTGAGCGTAAGCTGCCCGTGATCGTGCACGACCGCGAGGCGCACGGCGATTGCCTTGAAATCGTGATGAACTACCCCGAGGCGCGCGGCGTGTTCCACTGCTTTTCCGGCAGCGCGGAAATGGCGAAGGAGCTCGTCCGCCGCGGCTGGTATCTCGGCTTTGACGGCCCCGTCACTTACAAAAGCAACAAAAAGGCCGCCGAGGTGCTCGCCGTGACGCCGCTTGAGCGCATTCTCGTCGAGACGGACAGTCCGTACATGGCCCCCGAGCCGTGCCGCGGGAAGCGCAACGACTCGTCGCTGCTCGTCTATGTGCTGGAGAAGATCGCCGCTCTCAAGGGCGTTTCCGCGGAGGAAATGACGCGCATCACGCAGGAAAACGGCTGCCGCCTTTTCGGTATCGAAGCATAAAAACTGCCGTCGGAGGATCGCTCCTCCGGCGGCAGACTGTTATTTATCAATCTCTGTACTTTCTCTGATACATCTCCGACGGCAGCAGCTCGCTGAGCTCCGTCAGAATCAGCTCCGGACCGGCGGCGATCGGGTGGGCGTCACACAGCGGCAGCTTTCCCGTCAGCGGGAGCTGCAGGTGCATGCTCGTTTCGCCGCTCTCGCCGTTCCGGAGGACAAGAACGCCGCCGTGGAGCCGCGCGATCCCCTGCGCAATCGTGAGACCGAGCCCCGCATCCGGCGCGCCGGTGAGCGTATCCTCCCGCCGCGGCGCGAAGGCCTCGGCAAGCTCTTCCTCCGTCAGGCCCGGACCGTCGTCGCAGACGGTAAGCTGGCAGCGGCGGCCGAACTGTCTGAGCCGGAAGACGATCTTCCCGCCGTCGCCGGTGCGGCGGACGCAGTCGGCGATGAGGATGAGCAGGAGCTGCTCGAGCTTGCTCTGCTCGCCGATCACAAAGAGGCTCTCCCCCGCCGGGTCGAACCGGAACGTGATGTTCCGCCGCCGCAGGAAGATCTCCGCCGAGTCCACCAGATCGGCGATGAGATCGCCGAACGAGAGAGGCTTCGGCCACAAGAGCTTATCGTCGGCGGCGAGCGCGTTGAGATCGGCAAGCTGGTTGGTGACATGGAGGAGCTTATAGTAGCTGTGGTAGAGGACCGCGTTGGCTTTCGCCCGTTCCTCGTCATAGTCCTCGTCCCAGGTTTCCGGCTCGTCCTTCAGCAGCTGCGCGATCGACAGCCGGAGATTGAACGCTGCCGAGCGCATCTGCCGCAGCGCCGTCGGCGGCACCGGCAGCGTTTCCGGCTCCTCCGTCCGGATCGTGAGGACAAGGATCTCGCCGCTGCGCACGGCGGTAATGTTTCTCGGTGTGTCGCCGATGGTGAGCACGGCAGCAAAGCTGTCGCCCCAGCCGTTCTCCTCCAGGTCCGGGAAGCGCTCCGCGGCGCTCTCGCCGGTAACGTCCGCGCCGAACAGCCGGCATGCCGCCGGATTGGAGAACACGATGCGGCCCTGTGCGATGCCGCAGACAGCGTCCCGGCTCAGCCGGAACAGCGGCGCAAGCGCCGCGCCGGAGATTTCCACTTTTTCCATATCAGCAGTTTTCCCTTTCTGCGCTGGATTATTTCCCGTATCATACCACAAATTTTGCGGCGTGGATACTACGATTTTTTGTTTTTTGCGCAGTTTCGGCGTCAGACGCTGTTTTCTATACATATTCACTAACTAACTGTCGAGAATTATTTAATATTGTTTGAAAAAAACACTTGTTCTATGTGCGGAAATGTTGTAAAATGCAGCCGGTTAGAAAAGAGATCAAAAAATTTTTTACAGGAGGATATACACATGATTAGAATTGGTATCAGCGGATTCGGACGCATCGGCCGTCTGGCGGCCCGTGTGGCTCTTCGCCGCGGCGATATGGAGGTCGTTGCTATCAACGCTCCGGACAAGACTCCTGAGCAGATTGCCTACGTTTTCTCCCATGACTCCGTCCATGGCAAGTGGGAAGGCACCGTCTCCTACGATGAGCATCACCTGATCGTTGACGGCAAGCCCATCCTGCTCCTCAGCAGCCGCGATCCCTCCACCCTCGGCTGGGGCGAGCTGAACGTTCCTTACGTTGTTGAGTGCACCGGCAAGTTCCTCACCGCCGAGAGCGTGCAGCCCCATCTGGACGCCGGCGCGAAGTTCGTGCTGATGAGCGCCCCCGCGAAGGACAAGACCCCGATGTTCGTTTACGGCGTCAACCACAAGACCTACTCCGCCGATCTGAAGGTCGCCTCCGCCGCTTCCTGCACCACCAACTGCCTCGCTCCCATGGCGAAGGTCCTGCACGACAACTTCGGCATCGTTGAAGGCCTTATGACCACCGTTCACGCCGCCACCGCCACGCAGAGCATCGTTGACGAGTACTCCAAGAAGAACTGGCGTCTCGGCCGCAGCACCTACGACAACATTATCCCCTCCACCACCGGCGCTGCGAAGGCCGTCGGCAAGGTCATCCCCGAGCTGCAGGGCAAGCTGACCGGCATGTCCATGCGTATCCCCGCTCCGGACGGCTCCATCGTCGACCTGACCGTGTCTCTCGCCAAGGAGACCACCTACGAGGAAGTCTGCGCCGCGATGAAGGCCGCCTGCGAAGGCGAGCTGAAGGACGTCATGGCTTACGAGGAGCAGCCCATCGTCTCTTCCGACATCATCGGCGAGACCCACTCCAGCATCTTTGACGCGCAGGCCGGTATCGCTCTGAACGGCCACTTCATGAAGCTCTGCGCCTGGTACGACAACGAGTACGGCTTCACCTGCAACATGATGCGTCTGCTTGCTCACATCGCCTCCGTCCGCGGCGAGTAAGTTAAGCTTCTGCGCACTCAATTCTCAAGGCATAAACTCAATGCCCCCATCCTGCCCTAAGCAGGACGGGGGCATTTCTTCGGAGGACTTCGGATGAACACGGTACTTCTCGGCAACATCGTTGCGCTCATCGGCGCGGCCATCATGGTCTCGACCGGCTTTCTGAAAACGAAAAAGCAGATCCTCACCGTGCAGTGCTTTCAGTTCGTCGTGCTGAGCGCATCGAACGCCATTCTCGGCGCGTTCACGGGCATCACCGCCAACGTCATCGGCATCGCGCGCAATCTCTTCTGCATGAAAAAAGAGTTCACGACGCCGTGGAAAATCGTGTTCATCGCCGCGCAGCTTGCGCTGCTGTTCGCCTTCAACTCCGACAGCTGGTTTGGGCTGCTGCCCGCGGCGGCCACCTGTGTGTACACGTGGTTTCTCGATCTCAAGGACGAGGTGCAGCTCAAAATCGTCATTATCGTCACGCTGCTCTGCTGGGCGGTCTATGACTTCGTTTTCAAAAACTATGTGACGTTCGCCTTCGATTTCGGCGCGGTCGTGTCCAATCTCATCGGCATCGCCACGCTGCGGAGAGCGGCAAAGCCGGAGTAATTTTCTCCCCCCTTAAGCGCTTGAACCGGACTGTGATTCCCAAAGCCTTTTTCTGCCTTCAAACAAGCAGAAAAAGGTTTTTGCGCTTAACAGGAGACGGCAGTTCTCGCGGGCTTCTGTCTCCGCTTTACCTGTTTTTTACGCAGTTCAGGTTTCGCAGTTTACATTCCGCCTTTATACTGAATTATGAGCGCGAAAAGAAAGCCGCTGCGTACAAGAAGACGCTAAAGCACATACAACGGGTAAAAAGGAGCAATTGATATGAAGCCTCAAAGCAATAAAAAAGACCGGAAAGCCGCAAGCACCGCCGCCGATGGTTCCCTTGGTCTTGCCATCGGATTAAGCCTCGGTGTCCTCTTCGGAATCGCAATGGACAACCTCGGTCTTGGTATGATGCTCGGCGTTGCCGCAGGTCTGTGCGGCGGTTCGGCTGCCGGTGCACTGAGAAAAAACAAGAAATCAGAGGATCAAACGAACGACGATGAGAAGCAGTAACAGACTCCGCCAATATGTGCCGTCAATCCTCCTCTTTCTCCTCTTTGAAGCGGTGGCGGTCACGCTGTGGCTAGCAAAAGGCGCTCTCTTCTATCTCCTGAATTTCAGCTACATCGGGGGCTGCCTTGGGCTCGGAACGGCACTCTTTACCGCCGGGAAACGCTATGCACGGCATTTCGTGCAGTTGGCTGTCGGAAGCTATATGCTGCTCTATCTCGGCGTGATCTCCCGCGAGAATATGCAGATCGAAGGCTTCTGGTACTATCTCTTTCTCGGCGTTTTTGAAGCGGCGACCATCCACTATGCGGTAGCAAAAATCTTCGGGCCGCTGCTTTTCGGGCGCGGCTGGTGCGGCTACGCCTGCTGGACGGCGATGGTGCTGGACTTTCTGCCCTACAAGCAGCCGCAGAAGCCGCGAAAGGAAAAGCTGGGCGTTCTGCGTTATGTGATGTTTGTACTTTCTCTGGCATTGGTGTCCGGGCTGTTCCTGATGAAGGCCGCGCACTTGGAGCAAATCATGTTTTGGATGTTTCTCGCCGGAAATGCGCTTTACTATGTTGTAGGCTTTGCGCTGGCGTTTGCGTTCAAGGATAACCGGGCATTTTGCAAGTATCTTTGTCCCATCACGGCATTCCTCAAGCCCATGAGCTATTTTTCTCTCCTGCGTGTCCACTGTGACGAGAGCAAATGCATACATTGCGGCAAGTGCCTGCGGGCCTGCCCCATGAACGTGGAGGTCAACAAGGAGTCCCGCAAGCGAAAAAACGGAACGGAGTGCATCCTCTGCTATGAATGCACGAAGGTCTGCCCTACAAAGGCGTTGCATTAGCCCATATTCTTCTCAACTTCTACTGCCGGGGGATGGTTTCTCCCCCGGCTTTGCCCTATGCTCAAAGCATCTTCAATACAGGAGGCATTCCAAATGAATCAAATAACCATTGGCAGCTATATCGCGCAGAAGCGGCGGTCACAGAATCTTACGCAGGAGCAGTTAGCAGAAAAGCTCGGCGTATCGAACAAGACCATCTCCAAGTGGGAGAATGGAAAATGTATGCCGGATTACAGCATCATTCAAAAGCTCTGCGACGCACTTCATGTGACGCTTCCCGAGCTGATGGACGGTGAGGACGCGGTGGAGGACAGCGTGCGAGTCTATGACGATGCGCAGATTCTCGATCTTCTTCGCCGTACACAGGAGCTGGAGCGTCAGAAAGGCATTCTTTACGGTCTTGTCCTCATCGTTCTCGGCATTGCCTGCGGCGCCATGTCCAAGCCCACCGGCGGAACCGACGTGCAGGATTTCGTTTCCGGACTTCTCATTGGTATCTCCGCTGCGGAGATTCTGGCAGGGATCTGGCTTGCCGGAAAACAACTGTTGCAAAAATAACTGCAACTGCGGAAATAATGTCCGAAGCTGCAAGACAGATTTGGACTACATATTTGAATAACAGAATAACAACGAAAATATCCGCCGGACTTGCGTCCGGCGGATACTGTTTTCTTTATTCGTTTTCCATAGATGCCTGGATCTGCTCTTCTCTGTACTGGCGGGTGTAGAGGCCGTAGTACACGCCTTTTTTCGCCATGAGCTCGGCGTGGCTGCCGCGAACAGCAAAAAAAGCGCCCCTTCGAAGAAACCGCTCTTCGGAGGGGCGCTGTTTGTTTTATAGGGCAAAAGACTTTCTCTTTCACGCCCGGCCGGTTTTTCAGTCGGCGTTTGGGATCTCTCTGCTTTCGACAAGTTCCTGCGTTCCCTCGTGCAGAATGATGCGCGGGCGTTCCAAAACCACCGTAGCGTTTGCCGGAACATCCTCTGTGACCACGCAGTTTGCGCCGATCCTCACGTTGTCCCCGATATGAACGCCGCCAATGATCTTCGCCCCGCAGCCGATAAATACATTGCTGCCGATGGACGGCGCACCATAGCCCTTGCTTCCCACGATCAGGTTCGATCCGATCGTGACCTGATGAAAGATCACACAGTTTTCCCCGATATGCGCCCCCTGCGAGATGAAAACTCCGACAATGCCGTGCGGGAACGACGGCAATCCGTCGATGCGCGTCATATAGGGAATGCCTGACCCGTTACGGAGCATCAACTTGTGATAGCGCAGACGTGCCCAATACCGTATCAGCGGATTTTTATGCTGCGCCTGTGTGCGAAGCTTCCAAAAATACGATGCCGACTCTCTTCTTGTCAGAAAACTCTGGATCCTGCCATACAGGTCTTTCTGTGCCATACGGTGATCTCCTCTCCGTCTGATTAGTCTATGACGCTGCGGATCTGCTCTTCTCTGTACTGGCGGGTGTAGAGGCCGTAGTACACGCCTTTTTTCGCCATGAGCTCGGCGTGGCTGCCGCGCTCGACGATCCGGCCGGCGTTCACCACGAGGATGACGTCCGCGCGGCGGATCGTGGAGAGGCGGTGCGCGATCACAAACGACGTGCGCCCGTCCATGACCTTCTCGATGGCGTCCTGGATGAGCCGCTCCGTGACCGTATCGACGGAGGACGTCGCCTCGTCGAGCACGAAGATGCGCGGGTCGGCAAGCAGCGCGCGGGCGAAGGACAGAAGCTGCTTCTCGCCGGTCGAGAGGCTGTTGCCGCCCTCGCCGACGTCGCTCTGATAGCCGTCCGGCAGTCTCTCAATGATCCCTTCGGCGGAGACGGCTCTGACCGCCGCTTCAATCTCCCCCATGGTCGCGTTCTCGCGGCCGTAGCGGAGGTTTTCGAGCACCGTGCCGGAGAAGAGGTGCGGCGTCTGGAGCACATAGCCGATGTTCGAGTGGAGCCAGAGCTGGCTGCGCTCCCGCGCGTCGCGCCCGTCGATGAGCACCCGCCCCTCCGTCGGCTCATAGAACCGGCAGACGAGATTCACGAGCGTGGATTTGCCCGCGCCGGTCTCGCCGACGATGGCGACATTCGTTCCCTGCGGCACTTTCAGGTTGAAATGCTCGAGAATGTTCTCGTCGCCGTCGGGGTAGCGGAAGGTCACATCTTTGAACTCGATATCGCCGTGCAGCTCCTCCCAGTTTTCCTTTTTGGGGCTGAACGTGTCGCCGTATTTCTCCACGACCTCCGGCGTATCCTGCACATCGGACTTTGTCTCCATGAGCGTAGTGAAGCGCTCGACGTTGACCTGCACGTTCACAAGGCTGGAGAGCGCCTGCACGAGCCACTGGATTGGCTCCATCATGCCCTGCGCATAGTTCATAAACACGGTGAGCGTGCCGATGAGCATCACGCCCTCGCGCGTGACGATGCCGCCGCGCCAGAGGACGAGCGCCAGCGCGAGAGAGGCCGCGAGCGTTGTTGTGGAAATGAAGATCGCGCGGAAGTGCATCGCGCGGACGCTGACCTTTTTCATATCGGCGGTCAGCTCATCGAATTCCTTCTCCATCTTGTCCTCAACGACGAGCGTTTTCGTCGTCGTCGCGCCGGTGATGCCCTCGTTGAAGGCGCCGGTGATGCGGGAGTTTTTCTCGCGCACCTGCCGGTGGAAGAACACGAGCTTCTTCTGGAAGTACATGGACGAGATCGCCACAATCGGCACGATCACGAGCACGCACAGCGCCATTTTCCAGTTGAGGATGAGCATCATAACGATGGCGCACACGAGATACGCCGAATGCCACACGCCCTCGGCCATGCTCCAGGCGAGCGTGCTCGCGATGCGGTCGGTATCGGACATGACGCGCGCGTGGACATAGCCGACGCTGTTCTGGTTGAAGTAGGAGAACGAGAGCGTCTGCAGATGGTTGAAGCTCTCGCGCTTGAGATCGCGGCCGACGGACAGCTCCAGCTTGCACGCGCCGAAGGCGGAGATATAGTTGGAGGCCGTCTGCGTGAGGATGACGACGACATACGCGCCGATGAACCAGCCGAGCCCCGCAAGGGTCGAGTCGGCGATGTAATGATCGATGGCGTACTGCTGGAAGAGCGGGATGACCGCGTCCATGGCGCTGCCGTAAAACGCCATGAGCACCATCCAGAAGATGAGCTTGCCGTAGGGTCTCATATACGGGACGAGGTTGGGGATGCCGAACCATTTTGCGCCTTTGGTCTTTTTCTGCTCGTTCATGCGCCTTCCTCCTCTCCGATGGACATCTGCATGTCGTAGATCTTGCGGAAAATGCCCGGCTGGGCCAGCAGCTCCTTCGGGGAGCCGAGCTGACTTACGCGGCCCTTTTCGAGCACGAGAATGTTGTCGCAGTCGAGCAGCGTTGTGATGCGGTGGGAGATGATGATCGTCGTCGCGCCGCCGAGATCGCGGTCGAGCGCCGAGCGGATCTTCTCGTCCGTCTCCGTATCGACGGCGGAGAGCGAATCGTCAAAAACGATGACCGGCGTTTTCTTTGTCAGCATACGGGCGATGGCCACGCGCTGCTTCTGTCCGCCGGAGAGCGACACGCCGCGCTCGCCGACCATGGTGTCGTAGCCCTGCGAAAAACGGGTGATATCCCCGTCCACGCAGGCGGTGACGGCGGCGGCACGGATCTCCGCGTCGCTCGCGCCGCAGATGCCGATGTTCTCCTGCACCGAGCGGGAGAAGAGGAACGGCTCCTGCAGCACTACGCCGACGTTCTCGCGCACATAACGCGCGGGCATATCGGCAATGTCCACGCCGCCGACGGTGATCTTGCCCTCCGTGGGCGCGTACAGACGGCAGAGCAGAAGCAGCAGGCTGCTCTTGCCGGAGCCGGTGCCGCCGAGAATGCCGAAGCTCTTTCCGGCAGGTACGGTGAAGCTGACGTTTTCGAGCACGTCCGGGCCGTCCTCGCCGTAATGGAAGCTGACGTTTTCAAAGGTGATGTCCTTGTCCATCGGCGCTTCGGCGGCGTTGGGCGCGTCCTGCTCGGTCTCGGCTTCCAAAACCTCGCCGAGACGGTCGATGGAGACGCCCGCCTTGCTCATTTCGGAAATGATGCGGCCGAGGCGGCGCACAGGGCCGATGAGCATCGTGTTATAAAGCGAGAACGACACAAATTCGCCTGCCGTCAGATTGCCGTTCACGCACGAGACCGTGCCGAGCACGACCACGAGCAGGATCTGCAGGCAGCTCGTAAAATCGCCCACCGCCCAGAAATCGGAGAGCGTCCGGGTCAGGCTGATCCAGCACTCGGTATACTTGTTGTTCTGCGCCTCGAACCGGTCGCGCTCAAACTTTTCGCGCCCGAACGCGCGCACGACGCGCACGCCCGTGAGGTTTTCCTGCGCGATCGTGGAGAGAACGCCCTCGTTCTCGTCGCACTCGGTGAAGCGCGCGCGGATCTTGTTATGGAAGAGCACGGAGTAGAGCACGATGATCGGCGCGATGACCCACGCGACGATGGAGAGCTTCGCATTCATCAGCGTCATAAGCGTCAGCGCAAGGATAATGCGCACGATGATCTGGAAAACGGAGATGAACTGCTCCTGGAAAAAGTTTTTAATGCGCTCGACGTCGCTCGTGCAGCGCTGGATGATGTCGCCGGTCGGATGCTCGGCGTGCCACTTCCACGGCAGGCATTCAATGTGGTGGAAGAGCCTGTCGCGCGCGGTCTTGACGAGTGTTTCGCCCGCTTTGGCGTTGAACATGTTCGCGCCATAGCGCAGCAGCGCCGCGACGAGACCCGCAAGCGCAAGAATGAGCGCGATGAACCACATGTTCGCGCGCAGAAACGCCACGCCGCCGAGCGACTCCACCCACCGGAGCGCCCACGCGGGCAGATCCATCGGCTGCGAGTCGATCACCGAGTCCACCGTTACGCGTATGACCTGCGGCGCGATCATTTCAACCACCGTGAGCAGCAGTCCCAGAAGGATGCACACGGCGAAGTATTTTCCGCTGCCCTCAAGCAGCGTGCCGAGCACGCGCATCGTGCGAGCGGACTTCTTTTTCTGTTCCAATTTATCTACCTCTCAAAAATTTGCTGAGTGGATCGGAAATAAATAGAAGAGTGGAATGGAGTAAAACGGACATTTATTCATTATAGCATACATTTATATTATTACAATTCATTTTTCCGTAAAAAGTCAGGCAATGGCAGAAATACCCCCTTGACGAACGTGTTATAATATTCTATTGGAAAAACAGGCTGCTTCCAGCAGAAAGAGGTTATATGTATGACAAAAGTTGATGTATTTTCCGGTTTCCTCGGCGCGGGCAAGACCACGCTCATCAAAAAGCTGATCGCGGAAGCCTACGCGGGCGAAAAGCTCGTCCTCATCGAGAACGAGTTCGGCGAGATCGGCGTGGACGGCGGCTTCATGAAGGACGCAGGCATTGAGGTGACGGAGATGAACTCCGGCTGCATCTGCTGCAGCCTTACGGGTGATTTCCGCGCCGCTCTGCACGAGGTCTGCGAGCGCTACGCCCCCGACCGCATCCTCATCGAGCCCTCGGGCGTCGGCAAGCTCTCCGACATCGTGACCGCCGTGGAGCAGGCGTCGGACGGCGAGCTTACGATCAACGCGCTCTGCACCGTCGTAGACGCAGGCAAATGCAAAATGTATATGCGCAACTTCGGCGAATTTTTCAACAACCAGGTCGAATCCGCCGGGTGCATCATCCTCTCCCGCACCGCGGGCATCAAGGAGGAAAAGCTCGCCGAGTGCGTCGCGCTGCTGCGCGAGAAGAATCCCGGCGCCGTCATCATCACGACGCCGTGGGACAAGCTCTCCGGCGCGCAGATCCTCGACGCGATGGAAAAGCGCGACACGCTCACCGCCGCGCTTGAAAGCATTGAGCGCGAGCACGAAGAGGACGAGGATGAGCACGAGCATCACCATCATCACGACCATGAGCACGAAGAGCACGAGCACCATCATCATTTCGATGAAAACGGCAACTGCTCCTGCGGCTGCCATCACGACGATGACGAGGATGACGACGGGCATGAGCACGAGCATCATCACCACGACCACGATGAGCACGACCACGATCACGAGTGCGGCTGCGGCCACGACCATGAGCACCATCATCACGATCACGACGAGCACGACCACGATCACGAGTGCGGCTGCGGCCATCATCACCATCACCACGGCCACGACGCGGACGAGGTGTTCACGTCCTGGGGCATGGAAACGGCGAAGAAGTTCACCGAGGACGGTCTGCGCGCTGCGCTCACCGCGCTCGAGGACGAGGCCAAATACGGTGCCGTGCTGCGCGCGAAGGGCATCGTCGCCGCGAGCGAGGGCGAGTGGATCCACTTTGACTACACGCCGGGCGAGATCAACATCCGCCGCGGCAGCGCCGGTGTGACGGGGCGGCTGTGCGTCATCGGTCACGAGCTGCACGAGGACGCCGTCGCCGAGCTCTTCCGCTGAAAGGGAGAATAAGCCATGGCAAAACAAGTCCCCGTATATCTCTTCACCGGCTTTCTGGAGTCCGGCAAGACGAAGTTCGCCCAGCAGACACTCGAGGACGCGAGCTTTAATAACGGCGACCGCATCCTCCTTCTCGTGTGCGAGGAGGGCGTGGAGGAATACGATCCCTCAGCGTTTGCCGCGCCGACCGTGTTCACCGAGACGATCGAGAGCGAGAGCGATCTTACGACCGAAAATCTCGCGGCGCTTTTGAAAAAGCACCGCTGCTCCTACGTCATGGTGGAGTACAACGGCATGTGGACGCTCGACACGCTCTATACGAACATGCCGAAGGAGTGGATCGTGGCGCAGGAATTTCTGTTCATCGACGCGCGCACGTTCCTCAACTACAATAACAACATGCGCCAGCTCATGGTGGACAAGCTCCAGAGCTGCGAGCTGGCGGTGCTCAACCGCTTCCCCGAGGGCGACGAGGATCTCAAAATGCAGGCGCACAAGATCATCCGCGCCATCAACCGCCGGTGCGACATTGCCTTTGAAACGCCGGACGGCAAGATCAGCTACGACGACATTGAGCTCCCTCTCCCCTACGATCTCAACGCCCCCGTCTGCGAGATCGGCGACGCGGACTATGCGATCTTTCTGCAGGATATCATGGACCAGCCGGAAAAATACCGGAACAAGACCGTCTCTCTCAAGGGCAAGGCGATCACGAAATCCCGCAGTCTGAAGAAGGGATACTTCTACTTCGGGCGCGACGTGATGACCTGCTGCGCGAACGATATCCGCTTCATCCCGCTCGCCGCGGAAGCCGCGGATACGGAAGAGATCAAAAACCTTGCCTGGTACAAGCTCACCGCCCGCATCGACATCCGCACTCTGCCGGACGTGTACGAAGGCCCCGGCCCGGTGCTGCACATGGTGTCCATCGAGCCGTGCGACGTGCCAGAGCAGGAAGTTGCGACGTTCTACTGAATCAAACGAACCCCACTCTATAATGCAGAAGCTCCCGGCGGACAACGTGTCCGCCGGGAGATTTTTTATTCCCAGCCGAGGATGAAGTGTTTGTAGTAATGCACGGCGAGGGAATAGAGGTTCGTTTTCGGGATGCCGTTCGCGCAATAGCTCTCTATCGCGCTGACAAAGCGAATGGAAGCGGTCTCGTGCGCAACGTATACGCTGTCCGAAAGCGTACCCGTTTCGTCCGTCACCGTGACGGTGCAGCTCTTTCCGCGCGGGCAGGTCACGGAAAGCGCGCCGTCCCGGACCGCCGCGGCACAGCCATCGCCCTCGCAGGTCACGGTATAGCCGGTCAAATCATCGCTCGCGCTCAGGGCGTAGAGCGAGAGCCCCGCCTCCGTCTCCCCGCGGGAGAGCCGGTAGTCGTAGATGAAATTTCCGTCCCCGTCTGTGAGCTTTATAAGCGGCGGCATTACATCGTGCTCGCCGGAATACGCCTCCGCTTCGGTAAGCCCCGCGTGCTCGCCCTCCGTTTCCAGCAGCCGGACGGTGAAGCCTTCGCAGTCCGGCTCGTCCACCGGCACCAACGTACCGGCGGGGTCGAGCGCGCCGACGGCGTACCGGTTCCCGCTCGGGGACACGATCTCCGCGGCGAGGACGTTATCCTCCGGCGAGGGGTTATCGTAGAGCCGCACCTCCGTCACGTCCGCGGCGGGAAACGAAAATTCCGCTTCGCGCGCGGTGTCGCCGTTCTCCGGCGTCCACACGGCGCCGTACGGCAGCTCCCTTCCGGCAAGGTCCTCCGAGTGGAGCAGCCGGAAGTCCGTAAGCTCCGCGCCCCTGCCGGACGACACACGCACCGCCGCGCCGTACAGAAGCGAGCCGGTGCATCGCTGCCAGAACACCTTATCGCCGTTGATGATGCGCGGCGCAATGCGCCAGAGCATCTGGCTTTCGTATTCTCTTGAAACGGCAAAGCTCCGGCATTCCGTGATCGAGCGCGAAAGAGCGCGGCCGTCCATCGGCAGGCGCACGCGCGCGTCCCAACGATACACGCCGTTTTCCATGCGCGCCCCGTCAGGGTTTACCGTGGAGAGCAGATTCACGGAATCGTAAAAGTCCGCCGGGGCGTGGAACGCCGTGGAGTAGGTAAAGCCCTTGAGCACAAGCGGGTCGTAGTCCGGCGCAGCGGTCAGTATTTCGCCGAGCGCTTCATCGAAAAACATCGTCACCGCGCGGTGGTCGATGTTCTCATCATAATCCACGCAGAAGATCACGTCGGCGCGGATCTCCTCGATCACGCTGCGCAGATCGCCGAGCAGGTTTTCGCGCGTATACGGCGTCCCCTCGCGGTACGCTTCGTGGTTCGGCGCGGCGTGTGTCTCCGTCCGCCCGCTCAGCGACGGCGTCACAGCGTTTGGCGCTGCATTATAAATGTGTATCCCGTCATCCGGGATGCTGTCGCCGTAGCCGAGGAAGATGATATTCTTCTCCGGTACGCCGTCGAGCGAGAGCGCGTTGATCGCCTCGTATACGCGCTTCTCCCCCAGTCCGGCGGCGTCGCCGGTCGAGACGAACACAACGTACACCTCGCTTCCGGCGCCGGTGAACTGTCCCGTCACTCCGCTCAGGAGATTGAGATCGTCGTCCTCGTGCGGCACGACGGCGAGCACGCGCTTTTCGGAAAAGATCGCTTTCGGCTCCGTCTCCGGCGCTTCGTACGCCGTTTTCGGCGCCGCGGCGCTCCACGCGGCGAAGAGCGCGAGCGCCGAGAGGACGGCCGCGCCCGCTATGGAAAGGAATACGATGCGCCGCCCCTTTCGCGTGAAACCCCGCCAGAGCGAGAGCGCCGCCGCCGCGGCAAGAAACAGCCCCCAGAACGCCGCGCGCGGCAGAGGCTTCCCCCCCGCGGCGAACAGCAGGTCGGCGAGAACCGTGATCTCCGCGGCAAGAAAGACGCTCTGCACGATCCGGCAGAGGCCGTCCCACAGCGTATGCTTTTTCTCCAAGCTCATCCCCCCTGCCGCATTATGCCCGCTTTTCGCGCGAAGCACGCGCATACCACGCCGCGATCGCCGTGGGGGCTTCCTCGCGGTTTTCTATCGTCAGCGGGAAAAGCTCCACGCCGTTCTGCGCGCGCACCTCGTCCAGAAACGCATTATGCTCCGGCTTGATGACGCCGAGCACCGGTGTGCCGGAATGTATCGCCGCGAGCACCGCGGCGCGGAATGCGCGCGCGTCCAGCTCCATGCGCCCGAGCTCGTCCATGAGGATAACGTCGCATTCCCACTCCGCGAGCAGCGCACAGCCGCGGCCGTCAAAATGCTCCGGGTGCTTTTCGTAAGCGCCGCCGCGCCGCCCGACGAGGGCGTCCGGCGTGAGATCGCACTCCGTCCACACGGGCGGGACGATGAAAACGTCAAATCCGGTCCCCGTCGGGATGCTCACGGTGAGAAAACCGCCCCGCCGGAGCACAGAATTTGCACAGAAAAAGCGGCGGATGGCCGTGCTTTTGCCGGTCTGCACCGCGCCGGTCAGAAAAAACGCACTCATAATTCTTCTCCATTTCGCCCGTTTTGTTCTCTTTGAGTATAAAAAGGCGCGCGCTTTCTGTCAAGCGCGGCGCGGCGCGTTTTTTCGCCGTATTTGCCAATTGCAATCTGGGCTCATACATGATATTGTATCGTTCGGCAAAAGGAGGGCAAGATATGGTCATTCACGGTTTGCAGAAATTAACGCTGCTCGACTATCCGGGTCATACCGCCTGCACGGTGTTCACCGCGCACTGCCCGTGGCGCTGCCCCTTCTGCCACAATGCCTCGCTCGTGCTCGAGCCAGAAAGCCAGCCGGTGATCCCGGAGGAGGAGATCTTCTCGTTCCTCGCCCACCGGAAGGGGCTGCTCGACGGCGTTGCCGTCACCGGCGGCGAGCCGACGCTGCAGCGCGATCTGCCGGAGTTTCTGCGGAAGATCAAAGCTCTCGGTTTTGCCGTGAAGCTCGATACGAACGGTACAAACCCCGCCATGCTCCGCGCCATTTTGAGCGAAAAGCTCGCCGACTATGTCGCCATAGACATCAAAGCCGGACGGGAGAACTATTCCGCCGTCACCGGCACGCTGCGTCCCGGCCTGGCCGCCGTGGAGGAGTGCGCCCGGATGCTCATGGACGGCGATACCGATTTTGAATTCCGCACGACGGTCGTGCGCGGCCTGCACTCGGCGGAGGATTTTGCCGATATCGCCGCGTGGCTGCCGGGGAACGAGAAGTATTTCCTTCAGGCATTCAAGGATTCCGGCGACGTGATCTCCGGCGGCTGCGCCGCCTTCACGCGCGAGGAGATGGAGTCGTTCCGGGCGATACTGCTGCCCGCCATACCGAACGCCGCGATCCGCGGCATGGACTGATCCCCGTCTCCGCAATATATGCCGCCGCCCCGCCGTTTTCGGGGCGGCGGCACTATATTTAGTGGTAAAAGAAACAAATAATGAAAATCAGGCACTATATATTGACACCGTCAAGACTCGATGATATGATAATGGAGCGCGGTGGACAGGACATGCGGCGCGCGTTACTTTGATTAAAATTATAGAAATATATGGAGGAATACTATGTACCGGGTTGTGAAGCGCGACGGCAGGATCGTTGACTTTGAGATCAGCAAGATCGCCAACGCGATGAAAAAGGCGTTCGACGCCACCGAAACCAATTATAACCAGAGCGTCATCGATTTTCTGGCCGTTATGGTCACGGCGGATTTCCAGCCGAAGATCACCGACGAGCTCATCCACATTGAGGATATCCAGGACAGCGTTGAGAGCGTCCTCTCCCGCGGCGGCTATGAGAACGTTGCCAAGGCGTACATCCTCTACCGCAAGCAGCACGAGAATCTCCGCGCCGTGAGCGACACGGTGCTCGACTATAAGAAGACCGTCGATAACTATCTCAAGATCAACGACTGGCGTGTGAAGGAAAACTCCACCGTCACCTACTCCGTCGGCGGTCTCATCCTCTCGAACTCCGGCGCGATCACCGCCAACTACTGGCTGAGCGAGGTGTACGACGAAGAGATCGCCAACGCCCACCGCAACGGCGATCTGCATCTGCACGATCTGAGCATGCTCACCGGCTACTGCGCCGGCTGGAGTCTGAAGCAGCTCATCCAGCAGGGTCTCGGCATTCCGGGCAAGATCAACTCCACCCCGGCGAGCCATCTGAGCACGCTGTGCAACCAGATGGTCAACTTCCTCGGCATCATGCAGAACGAATGGGCGGGCGCGCAGGCGTTCTCCTCGTTCGACACCTATCTCGCGCCGTTCGTGCGCGTGGACAAGCTCTCCCAGAAGGAAGTCAAGCAGTGCATCCAGTCGTTCATCTTCGGCGTGAACACGCCGTCCCGCTGGGGCACGCAGGCGCCGTTCTCCAACATCACGCTCGACTGGACCGTTCCGGCCGACCTGCGCGATCTGCCCGCGATCGTCGGCGGCAAGGAGCAGGACTTCACCTACGGCGACTGCCAGAAGGAAATGGACATGGTGAACAAGGCGTTCATCGAGATCATGACCGAGGGCGACGCCAACGGCCGCGGCTTCCAGTACCCGATCCCGACCTACTCCATCACCAAGGATTTTGACTGGAGCGAGACCGAGAACAACCGCCTTCTCTTTGAGATGACCGCCAAGTACGGCACGCCGTACTTTTCCAACTACATCAACTCCGACATGGAGCCGAGCGACGTGCGCTCGATGTGCTGCCGTCTGAGGCTGGATCTGCGCGAGCTGCGCAAGAAATCCGGCGGCTTCTTCGGCTCCGGCGAGAGCACCGGCTCGGTCGGCGTCGTGACGATCAACATGCCGCGCATCGCCTATCTCTCCAAAACCGAGGACGAGTTCTACCAGCGGCTCGACCACATGATGGACATCGCGGCCCGCTCGCTCAAGACCAAGCGCACCGTTATCACCAAGCTCCTCGACGCCGGGCTTTATCCCTACACGAAGTACTATCTCGGCACCTTTGAGAACCACTTCTCCACGATCGGTCTCGTCGGCATGAACGAGGCGTGCCTCAACGCCCGCTGGCTGCACAAGGATCTCACCGATCCCGAGGCGCAGGAGTTCACCAAGGCCGTTCTCAACCACATGCGCGAGCGGCTGAGCGATTACCAGGAAAAGTACGGCGATCTCTACAACCTGGAAGCGACCCCGGCGGAGAGCACGTCCTACCGTCTCGCCAAGCACGACCGCAACCGTTATCCCGAGATCATCACCGCCAACATGAACGGCACCCCGTACTACACCAACAGCTCCCACCTGCCCGTGGGCTACACGGAGGATATTTTCTCCGCGCTGGATATTCAGGACGATCTCCAGACGCTGTACACCTCCGGCACGGTGTTCCACGCCTTCCTCGGCGAAAAGCTGCCCGACTGGCGCGCCGCCGCCGATCTCGTGCGCAAGATCGCCGAGAACTACAAGCTGCCGTACTACACGATGAGCCCGACGTACTCCGTCTGCCACGACCACGGCTACATTACCGGCGAGCACTTCACCTGCCCCAAGTGCGGCAAGGACACCGAGGTCTGGAGCCGCATCACCGGCTACTACCGTCCCGTGCAGAACTGGAACGACGGCAAGGTGCAGGAGTTCAAGGACCGCAAGGAGTACAATATCGGTCACAGCCACTTCACCGGCGGCATCCACCGCCACGAGGCCTGCTGCGGCGACGGCACCGTCGCCCATGGCATGCAGCCCGAAGAGGTCGGCACCGTTTCCGCGGCGCATACCGCGCAGCTCTTCACCCGCACGACCTGCCCGAACTGCCGCGTGGCTGAGAAGATGCTCGACAAGGCCGGATTTGCCTACGAGAATCTGACCGCCGAGGAACACCCCGATCTCTGCCGCGAATACGGCATCAAGGGCGCGCCGACGCTCGTGCTCTCCGACGGCGTGCATTTTGAGAAATACTACGGCGTGGCCGAGATCAAAAAGCTCCTCGCCGAGACCGCGCAGAAGGCGGAATAAGCCGCTTTTTCCCGCACAAAATAGAAACGAAGCCCGCTCCGGCGGGCTTCGTTTGAGCTTGTCAAAAAAATATTTTTGACAAGCTCTCAAACGAGACCCACTTCGTTGGGCTCTCGTTTGAAAAG